>Ga0307437_1000201_pt1 | contig 49500 bp, 45 predicted proteins | sample SalMarWE160390MG_FD_202146 | JGI IMG/M metagenome (GOLD analysis project Ga0307437, IMG submission 202146) | Salt marsh sediment microbial communities from the Plum Island Ecosystem LTER, Massachusetts, United States - WE1603-90 | ecosystem: Environmental > Aquatic > Marine > Intertidal zone >...
ACTGTGATAATCTTAGGTGTTGCAATATGGACACTAATATTAACGAAATGTCAATATAACATCCAGACGACTCCAGATTTACATTTAGATTTTTTTCAAGAATTTTGTTCTTATGATGATATGTTTTTATTATTGGTCAATACTGGTAATGCACCAGCTAGTCAAGTAAAAGTGTTTATTTCTACGCCAAAAGGTATTGGCTTTGGGGTATGTCAAGCCATGTTTTGTGAAATAAAAAGAGAGGGAGATAGTTTGATTGTATTGGACTATAAAGAAAGGATAATATACCCAATATATAAAAGCCAAACCAGATATACAATACAATTTTACAATATAAATATAGCAGATTTAGAACAATCTAATATACCTTTGGAATATAGAATCGAGTGCAGTAATATGGACCCAGTGGAAAGAGCAATACCAATCAGCGATATACTTCGTATGAGTAGATAGAAAACTAGTTTTCTCTTTTTCATAAGGGTTATGGGTTGGGTTTTAAACAAAAAAATACTTTTTTCTCTGTGTTTCTCTGTGTACTCTGTGGTTCAATAAAGTTTTTTGGGGTTGGGAAGGGATCCTAACTACTAACTATTAGATCACTATATTCAAAAGCCTATCCTTAACAAATATAATCTTTCTAGGTTCGGCTGTCTCAAAGAACCGGCTTACGTTCTTTACTTCTTTGGCCAGGGTTAGGGCTTCATCCTGTTCTATACCCTTGTTAACCGCTATTCTTGCTCTTAATTTGCCGTTTATCTGTACAATTAAGGTATATTTCTCCTCTACAATGCCTGCTGGGTCGTATTTTGGCCAATCTTCAAGAAAAACCGATTCCTTATTTCCGAATTTACTGTACATTTCTTCTGATATAAAAGGCGCAATAGGTGCAAGAAGCAAAAATAGACGCCTTAAAGCATATTGAGATAGTTTATCTTTTTTCTTATGAGCGGAAATACTGTTTAAAAACTCCATTAAGGCTGCAATTGCAGTGTTATAACTAAATCTCTCAATATCTTCAGATACTTTCTTTGTGGTTTTTTCAGTTTCCTTATAAATAGCCTCTTCCCTATCGGAATCAGTTAATTGTATATCATCCTTGTTGAGATGTTCTACTCCAAGCTCATAAAGCCTGGTTAAAAATCTTGTGGAACCCTTAATATTTTCTTCTTTCCAATCAATATCGCAATCCGGAGGGCCAAAAAAGAACATTGCAACTCGTGCCGCGTCTATTCCAACTTTAGCGATTAAAGCTTCCGGATCCACCACATTGCCTTTTGATTTGGACATGATGTCACCCTTCTCATCTCTAACCATACCCTGGTTAAAAAGACGTATAGCAGGCTCTTTAACGGGAGAATACCCTATTTTGTGCAAAAATTTAGTGAAAAAGCGTATATATATGAGATGCCCTGTGGCGTGTTCGGCTCCACCTATATAAAGATCGATAGGCAGCCACTTTTCAGCTTCTTTTTTATCGAAAATTTCCGTTTCGTTTTTCGGATCAAGATAACGAAAATGATACCAGGCGGAATCGACAAAGGTATCGACCGTATCCGGATCCCTCTTGGCATCTCCCCCACATTTAGGACACTCTACCCTTGTGAAGTCGGGATGACTGGCTAGCGGCGAACGCGCTTTTGGAATAAAGTCAACTTCTTCCGGAGGCGGTAAAAGAACCGGTAAATCAGTTTCCGGAACCGGAACTTCACCACATTTATCACAATGAATCATGGGCATAGGCGCACCCCAGTACCTCTGTCTGGATATTAACCAATCATTCAAGCGATAGTTTACAGAAGAAATACCAAGTCTTTTTCTTTCAAGGTATTCTACTATCTTACTTAAGGCTAAATCTGATTGCATTCCGTTGAATTCTCCGGAGTTAACCATCATTCCGGGTTCCGTGTAAGCCGCGTTACCGAGGGAGCTTTCTCCGCGTATTACTTCCTTTATGGGAAGGCTGTATTTCTTTGCGAACTCGTAGTCTCTCTGGTCGTGAGCTGGTACGCACATAATTAGTCCTGTGCCATATGAGCCAAGTACGAAATCTGCCACGTAAACAGGTAATTTATCACCTGTAAGTGGATGTATAACCTTAAGCCCGGTATCTGCTCCGGTTTTCTCTCTATCCTCTCTTGTACGCTCTATGTTGCTTAAAAGCAGTGAATCATGTATATACTTCCTCACGTTACCGTTAGTTTCAGCTATTTTCTCGGCTAATTCGCTCTCAGGCGAAATGCACATAAAGGTTACACCGTAAATTGTATCTGGTCTCGTTGTGAAAATATTAAATTCTTCACCGCTTTCTAATCTGAACTTTATACGAGCGCCCTCTCTCTTCCCTATCCAGTTTCTCTGCATTTCTTTAATGTTTTCAGGCCAGTATTGTAGGGTTTCTATATCCTTGTAAAGTTCTTCTGCGTATTCCGTAATACGTACAAACCATTGTTTCAGTTTTCTCTTCTCTATTTCCGATTCACATCTCCAGCACTTGCCGTTTTCAACCTGTTCATTAGCAAGAACCGTTTTACACCCCGGGCACCAGTTTACATATGATTCATCCTGGTATAAAAGCCCGTTTTTGTACAGCTGGACAAGAAGCCACTGTGTCCATTTGTAGTATTCTGGGTCGGATGTTGCCACCTCTCTTTCCCAATCATAGCTAAGCCCTAATTTTTTTATTGTTTCCCTGGCGGTTTTCATATTGTTGTAAGTCCACTCTTTCGGATCTAATTTTTTCTTTATTGCTGCTTCTTCTGCCGGGAGCCCAAATGCGTCCCAGCCAAATGGATGCAACAAATCTTTTTTTCTCATTTTTTCCCAACGCCATTTTAAATCCCCAAAGCAGTAATTCCTGAAATGTCCCATATGTATGTTACCTGAGGTATACGGCCACATTTCCATAATGAAATACTTGTTTTTAGGTTTACCGGGAGTTTTAAATAAAGCGGAATCTTCCCATCTTTTTCGCCATTTATTCTCTATTTCTTTAAAAGGGTACATTTGAATTTGAATTAATCTGTGATTTCTTTACTGTTATTATTGATTTTGCAACTTCTGGATGTCCTGCTCAAGTTTTAAGAGTTCCTTTCTTCTTGCTTCTACTTTACCCGATAGGGCTATTTCTTCTCTTCTTTTTGCAACTATCCGCTGGGTTAATTCAAGTTCCTCCTTTTTCTTAGCGCTTGTCTTGCTGTCTGTTCCTAATAGTTTGTCAAAAAGAAGTTCCTCTTCAGATCTTTCTTTTTCCTCCTTTGTTTCTGCCTTAGTTGCTGCCGCTGCTGATTCTATTTCTGCTTCAGTTGGCATAGTTACTTTTTTCGTTTTAAGAGCTTCTATTTCTTTTTCTAAATCTTTCTGTGTTTTTTGTTTTTTTGCAACCTCTTCCATGACACTTGCTTTAGTTGTTTCTAATTGTTCGATTTCTTCCTTTAGCTGTTGGATTTTGTTTTGTAATCCAGGACTACTCTTAGCAAATGCCCCTTTTGGCATTTTTTCTCCTGAAACCGGTTTACTTAAAACGGTTCCCGTTAAGAAAAGAATTATAAAAGAAACTACTGAAATTGTTAAATATCTCGGTTTGAATAGGTTCTTAAGCTTAATTGTAAAATTTTTAATTAAAGAAACTTCCTTTTTTACGGGTAATTTTGTTAAAAAATGAATATCGGCTAAATCTCTTTCCTGATATTTAACGGGCATTGAAAAATAGAATCTGTCTTCTTTTTTTCTGTTTTTTTCTTGTTCTATCCATCCATCTTGCATTTTTTTGCCTATTTTTGAATTGTCCGTATCCCATACCACTGTTTTATCCCTCGCAAGAATTGTTAAATTAAGGATATCTTCTTTCTTTGTAACCTTATCAATGTAACTTTTTATTCCCGATCTGTTTTTATCATCAACATAACCTCTTATTGTATTAGAGTTTGCAAGAACATGACCATAATATTGCCATCCCATATTAGAAAATTCTTTTGGGTTAGATTTATTCTGAATTACAAGATATAAATGTCCTGCTATTTTCCCATTATTTGAAGAAATGTCAATTTTAACTATAGAAACAGAATCTCTTATCAAAAAACCTTTGTTATTTCCTTTTTCTTGCCATCCCGTATATTTTGTTCCCGGATTTCCTACGCCGTTTGTCCAGAATATTGATTGGTTTTCTTCGACGACGATTATTTCGGGTTTGTTGGATAGACGTATTGGTTCCATTGTTTTCCACATAAACATCGATATAAATAATTCGTCTTTACTTACGAAAGCTTCACGTATATTTTCTTCCAAAATGTTGCCAAAAGAAATCCAGCCATTGATACCGTCTTCATATTTTAATGAACTGAATCCTTCCGAAGTAGATTCTTTTTCAGGAATGGTTACATAAATAGTACCAAGAGAAATAGCAAAACCCAACAGCCCGAAAATTAGACCTTTTTTGAACATCACTCCTCCTCACTAATCAGGGGCAACACGATAGAGATAGTAAGCTATAGCTCCCACAACCCCTAAAAATTTTGCGAAATCATATACTCTCGAATAAAAAGATTGATTTACATACACTAAATCACCCGATTCGAGAATAGGAGGATTTTTGTCTTTCGCGCTTAGATAATCGTTAACATTAAAAAAAGAGACTTCTTTCTCTTTGATTGCCCTTACCAACTTTACACACGAAAGATTAGATCTGGAAGTTGGACCTCCTGCGAAAGATATAGCTTCTACAATATTGGTAGATGGAGTAACGTAGTAAATTCCAGGATTCTTAACCTCTCCCCAGACTTGGATTCTTATAGAACCCCCCTCTGATAGAAATTGGGCCTGGGGTAAACCCAAAATTAAAAATCCAATAAAAAATATCATTATTTAATTATATTAAACCGTTTTTCTTTATTGTCAAGTATTCTTTTTATTTCTTATCTTTCAAGCATATCATTTCAATTTCGTCAATTTTAATAAGAATAAAATTTTCTTCCCTTACTGCTCCATTTCTGAATTTTACGACCGCATCCGTCATAGGGAAAAAACCTGATTATTTGGAAAGAGCCTGGAGAGTATCTGTTAATCTGGCATTAACGTGAATATGAATATCACCCGTTATCTTATAGCGACTTGTATACAGATCTACGTTCTTTTTTTCTTTTTCGATTTTCATTGCCATTACATTTCCTCCTTTAGTAAATTATTCAATTCAAGCAAAAAAACATTCATAATATCTTTTTCTTTTACGGTGGCTATCTTTTTTCCTTTTTTAAATATAACTGCAGAGCGTTTTCCTCCTGCAATTCCTATATCAGCTTCTTTTGCTTCGCCGGGTCCGTTTACGGAACATCCCATTACCGCAATAGTTATCGGTGAATCAATATTTTTTGTTTCTTTTTCGACTTTCTTTAATAAATTTTCAAGGTCAAATTGTAATCTCCCGCAGGTCGGACAGGAAATTATCCTTGGTCCAATTTTTCTTATTCCAAGAGAGGAAAGAATATTACGGGCTGCCTGGATCTCATTTGAGGGATCTCCGGTAAGAGAAACCCGAACAGTGTCCCCGATTCCCTCCTCCAATAAGATACCAACACCTACTGCAGAGTACACTTCTCCCCTACCTCCCGGTGGTCCAGCTTCCGTAACTCCAATATGAAGCGGATAATTATACTTATCCGAAAACATTCGATTTGCATCAATCATCGTTCTGACATCGGAAGATTTTATAGAAACCACAATAGATTCAAAATTCAATTCTTCAAGTATTTTAATCTCATCTGTTACCGACTCTACAAGAGCTTCCGGTTTTATACCTCCAAATCTGTAAATATATTCCTGCTTTAAGGAACCCGCATTTGCCCCGACTCTAATAGGGATGTTTCTCTCTTTGCAAATCTTTACGATTTCTTCAACTTTCCATCTATCGCCTATATTTCCGGGGTTTATCCTTATCTTATCTGCGCCCTGCTTAACTGATTCAATGGCAAGAGCATAATCATAATGTATATCCGCGATTAACGGAATATTTATATTTTTCTTAATTTTCTTTATGTTCTTGGCAGCATCGGAGTCCGGAACAGCAACCCTTATAATTTCACAACCTTCCATCTCCAATTTTTTAATTTGCTTGATTGTTTTTCTTTTGCTGCGGGTATCAGTATTAGTCATAGACTGTATAGCAATCGGATTATTGCCTCCGATTTTTACCGGACCTATCTTTACAACCTTAGTTTTTTTTCTTTTGTATTTTTTCAATTATCTCCGCCTTTAATTTTTCTTTATTTTTGTAAATTTTTACCTTTGAAAGTCCCTTTATGAAAGTAATTTGCCGATCTGCATATTTTTTTGTTTCTTTTATGACTGCTTCCCTGACTTTCTCAAGATTTCCATTATTTTTGTTCAATATATATTTTGAAACTTGCTCATACCCGATAGAAGTGAAGGAATAAAGAGAAGAATTATATCCTTTTTCAAGTAAAGTTTTAACCTCTTCAACAAAGCCATCTTCAAACATTTTTTTGACTCTTTTTTCAATCCTATCACGTAATTCTTTTTTATTTATCAAAAGGGAAAATATTTCCAAAGGTATTTTATTTTTATTTCCTTTTTTCCAGAATTCAGTTAACGTAATGCCACTTGCCCTGTAGACTTCTATTGCCCTTCCAAGCCGCTGTTTGTCATGTGGATGAATTCTTATTGCGGACTCGGGGTCAATTTTTTCCAATTCTTTGTGCATTTCAAGATACCCCTTTTTTTTTATTTCATTTCTTACATGATTGCGTATTTCATCAGGAATTTCCGGTTCTTCGAACATGCCTTCAATAAGAGACCTAATATAAAATATCGTTCCGCCGCAAATTATTGGGATGTGCTTTTTTTTTCTTATCTCTTCCACTTTTCTTTTGCAATCGCAGATAAAATCATAAGCAGAATAATTTTCATCAGGTTCTTTTATATTTATTAAATGATGAGGAACTATTTTTATCTCTTCAGATGTTACCTTAGCAGTCCCAATATTCATTCCCCTATAAATTTGTCTGGAATCAGCAGAAATTACTTCAATCGGAAAAATTTCAGCCAATTCAAGACAAAGAGAAGTTTTTCCTACGGCTGTTGGCCCTATTATTGTTATGACTTTTTTCATCGCAGTAGTTTCTTCTCTATGTCATTAAGAGATATCTCAAAAAGGACCGGTCTGCCGTGGGGACATCTAAAAGGTTTATCTGTTGAAAATAAAAGGTTTACAAGATTTTCCATCTCTTCGACAGATAGTGATTCTCCTGCTTTTATTGCCAGGTGACAACTTATTGATTTCAATAATCCGTCGATTGAAGTTTCCTTTTCCGCTGAAAGGTCTTCCAGGATACCTCGGATCTTGTCTTCATTCATTTCCGTTATCACAGAAGGTACCCCTTCCCACATAACAGTGTTACCGGAAAAAACCCTGAAAGCAAACCCTAATTTTTTTAAATCGTCTTTCAACTCTTCTAGTTTCAATATTTCAAGAGGAGTGTGTTTTACCTGAATTGGGAACATTAAACTCTGTGTGTTAAAAGTCTCATTATTTTTAAAATTATCATAGAGAATTCTTTCATGAGCAGCATGTTGGTCAATTATAACAAGACCGGTATTTGTCTGAGCCACAATATAAGAATTATGCAATTGCCAGAATTTACTCTTACTATCACCTTCAAAAAGAAAATCCTTCTGAAACGAAAAAAGATCTCTTCTATAATCGCTATCAACACCTATCGTTTCATTTAGGGTTCTCTTTAGCGTAGACATAACAACCTGTTCTCTATGAAATTTCACTTCTTTCTTCGTAGGATGCACATTTACGTCGACCAAATCGGCTGGAATATCTATAAATAAAATAAAAGATGGGTTTTCATCTGTAAAAGGAGTATAAAAATCCTTTATTAATTTAAAAATCTTACCGTCCCAGACATTCCTTTTGTTGACAAATAAATAATATTTTTTCTGTGAAGGCAATTCAGGACGCTGTATCCAACCACTAATTTTAATATTATTCTCTTCATTTTCAAATTCTATCTGTAAAAGAGACGAAAGAAAGTTTTCATCTAAAATAGAAAGTATTCGATCAGTAGAAGTTGTAGAAGGAATATCGATAACTTTTTTTCCGTTATGGGTTAACACAAAAGAAATTTCGGGATAACATATACATTTAGGTAGGATTTCTCCGAGAATTTTTCTGAATTCGGCATTCGAAGAGTGTAAAAATTTCCTCCTTGCCGGATAATTATTAAACAAAAATTTTACTATAACAGAGGTACCTCTCTGCCTCTGCCTCGCCTTTTCTTCTTTTATTTCTCCGTTGAATACTTTTATATATCTACCCGTATCGCTATTTGAGGATCTGGAAAGTATCTCAACCTGAGAAACAGCACCAATTGAAGCCAGCGCTTCACCTCTAAACCCGAGAGAGTATATTAAATCAAGGTCTTCCAAATCTTTTATCTTACTGGTAGAATATCTTTTTACAACCAGGCTAAGATCATCAGGGTGAATTCCCATACCATTATCTGAAACACTTATAAGCTTCTTTCCCCCATCCTCAATATCTATAGTAATCTGGGAGGATTGGGCATCTATCGCGTTCTCAACTAACTCCTTAACACAAGAAAAAGGACCTTCTACGACTTCTCCGGCTGCGATTTTACTTTTTACTTTATCTGATAATTCTAAAATTCTTCTTTCTTCTGTCATTATCCCTTAATAACGGCAAGAGGAAGCATTCTAACTACCTTTTTTGAAATACCAACCCTTGAAACAACCTCTACCACTTCATCTATATCCTTATACGCATCAGGTGCTTCTTCTCTAATTGTCTTAATCGATTTTGCCCTGACGTAGATTCCTTTTTCTTTAAGTTCGTTAGTAATATTTCTTCCTCCTGTTACATTCATTGCTTTTTTTCTGGAAAGAACTCTTCCTGCTCCGTGACAGGTAGAACCAAAAGTTTCTTCCATTGCCTTTTGTGTTCCGAGCAAAATATAAGAAGCCGTACCCATATCTCCAGGAATTAAAACCGGCTGTCCAAATTCAGCGTATTTTTTGGGAATATCCGGATGCTTTGGAGGAAACGCCCTCGTGGCACCTTTCCTGTGGACACACAATTTCTTTCTTTTCCCGTCAACAATATGTTCTTCGACTTTTGCGATGTTATGTGCTACATCATAAACTAGATTCATGCCAAGCGACTCTGCAGATTTCCCAAAAACTTCAGAAAAACTTTCTCTCAAGCGCGATAAAATTATCTGCCGGTTTGCCCATGCAAAATTTGCCGCAGCGTGCATACAAGAAAGATAATCCTGTCCTTCTTTGGAATCAAAAGGAGCATATATTAGTTGTTCATCAGGTAGTTCTATATTAAATTTATTTTTAGTTTTTCGTAAATTTTTAACCCAATCACTACAAACCTGATGACCAAACCCCCTTGAACCAGTGTGAATCATTACAGTTACCGAATCCAATTCAAGCCCAAGCATATTTGCCGCTTTTTCATCGAAAATTTCCGAGACTTTTTGTATTTCAATGAAGTGATTTCCCGAGCCAAGAGTTCCAAGTTGTTGCTTTCCACGCTCTAACGCCCTATCCGAAATGATTTCAGGGTTTACTCCCTCCAACTGACCATTCTCTTCGGTATATTCAAGATCTTCATTCCAACCGTAACCGTTTTTCACTGCCCAGGAGGAGCCTTCTTTAAGTACATTTTTGAGCGTAGAAAAAGAAACGTTAATATCACTCTTTGACCCCACTCCACACGGAATAGCTGAATACATTTTGTTAGTAAGTAGCTCTTTCCTTCCATTTAAATCGGAACTTTTTAGATTTGTCCTTATAACTCTGACTCCACAATTTATATCAAAACCTACTCCCCCTGGTGAAATTACCCCACTTTCAGTGTCCATTGCCGCCACTCCACCAATCGGAAAACCATAACCCCAGTGAATGTCTGGCATCGCAAGTGAATATTTTTGTATACCGGGTAAATGCGCAACATTACGTACCTGATTAATCGAATTATCTGATTGCATAGCTTGAAAGATTTTGTCAGAGGCAAAAACAACACCCGGAACCCTCATCTTTCCTTCTTTTTCAATTAACCACTTACAATCCCCTATTTTTTTCATATTTTTTAATATAGACTTTTTATTACTTATTTCAAGTGCCCTCCACCCCACATCCCCAAAAAACTAATTGAACCACAAAGACCACAAAGGACACAAAGAAAAAATATATTTATGTTGTTAAAACCCTGCCCCGCCAAAAAATTATTAACCACGAAACACACTAAATGCACGAAACCACACCACCCTTTTTGAATTTGTGTTTAAAAAACACACGAAAAAACTAATTGGCCACGGATTTACACTGATACACACAGATTTAAAAAAAGTATTTATGTTGTTAAAAAAAATTAAAAGTGGAATATCTGGAGGTGTAGCAGGTGCAAAATTTTATGTTGACAATGATGGTGTTTTTATTACAATTTCTATATAGGATTGGTTTAAAAATTGACTAAAGGAAGTTTTATGCAAATAAGAATTAGGTTACTCCTACAGATTGGTAATTATGTTATGAGAGCAAGGGTTTTATTCCATACATTCTTGCTTTTATTGGTCTTTGTTTCAATCCCAGCACATGCGGCTACCTATTATGTGTCTAAAGATGGTAATGATAGCTGGTCTGGATTGTATGATACCCTACAGGGTAATCCTCCGACTGATGGACCCTGGCTTACTATCCAGAAAGCAGCTAATACTCTAATAGCTGGTGATACAGTTTATATTAGAGAAGGAACATATATTGAGCGGGTTATTCCGCAAAATTCCGGTTCACTGGACAGTTATATAACTTATCAAAATTATCCCGGGGACGAAGTGATTATCGAAAGTCCAAACACCTGGGGGTATGATTGCTGTATTTTACTTCCGGAAGATATAAGCCTGCATTACCTTCGTTTCATAGGGTTAAAACTACAGAAAGCGAACTGGGCAAACTTTCGTGCTAATGCAATTGATTCATATCCCAAAAGCAATATCATTCTTGAAAATATGAGTAGTGACTCTTCATATATCGGTATATATTTTAGTAATGGCGTCACTGACAGCAAAATAAAAAACTGTGAAATTCATTATAACCAATATGGAATTGAACTGTACGAACTTAATCAAAATATATTGATTGATGGCAATCATGTTTCTCACAGTCAAATAATTCGTCCGGACGTTGAACCTTACTGGAGTCATAATATAGTTATATTTACTAACAGAAACTATCCAGGCAAAGAAAATACCAATATCACAATTACCAATAACCACGTTCATCACTCTCGTATACAAGGTATACTTGTATGGCATGGCAAAAATATTTTGGTCAAAGGCAACCACTGTCATCATAATGGGGCTACCGGCATTCAGATAGAAGCTGACGGAACGGATACGGGTCCAATTACCGAAAACATTGTAGTGGAGGACAATGTTTGCGAATACAATTCTCAAAATTATGATAATGAGACGGGTATCTGGATCGATGACACAGATAATTGTCTGGTTCAAAATAATATTCTTCGTCATAACAACATAGGTTTTACAATCACCGGTTCAAGGCAGGTCATCGGGAGGAATAACCAGATATACAAAAACAATGAATCTTATGTAGGGAAGAATATAACTCTCAGGGCTATTCGTATAGAAGGTGGAGAGCGAGGGGGATATGATGATATCGTAGTTCATAATACATTATATGGCAATTCGCATCTTGAATGCCACCGGGGAGGCGTTTCTATTGGAGCTTATGCTGATTACACTATTGAGAGAGTTATTCTGAAGAATAATATAATAGCAAAAAATGCCGGTCGGGATTTATGGATAAGAAATCTGAGCCATTCACTGGACTACAATGATTATTACGATACAGATGAATTAACAGTGAATTGGCAAGGCGATGATGTAAGCTGGAGCGAATATCTATCTGTGAGCGGTTGGGATTCTAATTCGATAACTTCAGCTCCTCTTTTTGTAGATACAACAATTGAGGATTTTCATCTTCAAGCAGCATCTCCCTGCGTGGATTCAGCTTGTTTCCTCACAAAAACTACCAATTCAGGGAGCGGCACAGTAATAACTGTAGAAGATGCCAGATATTTCACTGATGGCTTTGGCGTCATTGAAGGAGATCTAATCCAGGTGGGTTCGAACATTCCTGTTAGGGTAACGGATGTTGATTATGAAGGTAATGTTATTACCGTGAATGAAGATATATCCTGGGAAAATGGCAATGCAGTAAGCTATCCTTATGAAGGCTCGGCGCCAGACATTGGAGCTTTTGAATATGGCGTTGATACCACTCAACATTTTAATTCATTTTTCCTTTATCAGAATGATCCTAATCCATTCAATATCTTTACCGAGATCAAATTCTATTCGCCCTATGAGAGTCGCGTGAAATTAATTATTTACGATTTGCTTGGACGGCAAATACGAATTCTTTTTGACAGTCTTGTCGAAGAAGGGACTCAAACAGTAGAATGGGACGGAACGGATTGTAATGGTAAAAAAGTAGGCGGAGGGATATATTTTTATCAATTGAAAGCACAAAATGGTTTTGCGAGTGCTAAGAAAATGATTTTCTTGAAATAATAGTATTAGAATTTAATTGAAAATTTTTTCTTTGTCTCTCGGAAACTCTTGGTGATTGTGATTTTATATCCTATGTTGACAATGATGGGATTTTTATTATATTCCCTTCCAAAGGAGGTCTATGATGGCAGATAAGAAAGCGGATCTGGCTGGTCCGGGTATCAGCACATATGAAGAGGTGGATAAAATACTTCCCCACGATTATAAGGCGTTGTTGAGTCCAAAGAAAAGGATGAAAGCGCTCTATCGAATAAAAAACTTTATTGAAGAGAATCTTTGCAAAGAACTCAATCTTTTTATGGTTCAGGTTCCACTCATCGTAACCAAGGACAGCGGTCTCAATGATTACCTTGACCGGGACGGTTCACGCACGCCCATTGAATTTTCCTGTGGGCTCGGCCTTGAAAAGAAAATTGAGACTCAAGTGGTACAGGCGGCTACAAAATGGAAACGGATGGCATTGAAGCAGTTTGGCTGTGAAGTGGGCGAAGGTATTTGCACTGATATGAGGGCAGTGAGAAAGGACTACTTCCTGGACCATGACCATAGCGCCTATGTTGATCAATGGGATTGGGAACGGGTCATCACTAATGATATGCGTAATCTGGATTTTCTGCGGGATGTCGTCGAAAGAATATGGTCGGTTATCTATGAGGCAGGTCAGATGGTCAAAAAAGACTTCCCCGGACTCAATACCGATAAGTATCCGGATATACCAAAAAAGTTGAAATTTTTTCACGCGGAGGAGATCCTGGAACGTTATCCGGACTTCACCCGAAAACAGAGAGAGACAAAAATTGTTCAGGAATTGCATCCGGCGATCTTTATCATCGGCGTCGGCTATGTCTTAGAAGACGGCTATCCTCATGAAATGAGAGCGGCGGATTATGATGACTGGATAACGCCGACTATAAAGAAGAACGGAAGACAATTCCATGGACTAAACGGCGATATCCTGGTCTGGAATCCGGTGACGAAGCGACGGCATGAATTGACATCCATGGGTATCCGTGTGACTAAAGAGACCCTGGTGCAGCAGCTAAAAGAGAGCGGACAGGAAGATTTCCTGCAGTTGCCCTACCACCAGGCGATCCTCAATGATGAAATACCATTAAGTATCGGAGGCGGAATCGGTCAGTCACGTACATATATGTATCTGTTGAGGACCGCTCACATTGGCGAGGTGAGCACCACGGTCTGGCCAGATGTCCTTAAGTCAATTTGTAAAAGAAAAAACATCCATATATTGGAATAAAAGGAATAACAGTAATAACAAGCTCTATAGTCCTCTCTAAATTTTTCGGTGGTTGGGAGGGCTTCAAACAACACAATAAATCAAGGTTGGATGTGGTGGGGCTTTGTGTCCTTTGTGGTCTTTTTGGTTCAAAATCCCAGGTTGACAAAGATAGTATTTTAATTACTTTTTTAATATGATTGCTATATTGATAAACTTTGATTACACAGATAATAATGTTTCCAATATTTATACTTTTAAACTATGTTTTTCAACTATTTCAAAAAGGAATGTAATATTATGAAAAGAATGATAAAAAAGTTATCTTTCCCAATTATTGGGTTATTATCGCTAATCTGGTTTTTAATTCGTGTTGTTCCAAAACCAAGTCGTGTAAGATATCCTTGTATGCGGGTTGCGGCACCAATTGCTTCGACTTTTGTTATATACTTAGTAGGACTTGTTTCTTCTTTCCTGGTATTTAAAAAAGCCAAACAATACTTATATAAATCGAAGTATATTGTATTTTCGATTTTATTATTGCTGGGTTCGATTTTATCTATAGCTACATTTTTAAATACAGATCAGAAAGTATACGCAAACCTCAGATCTTCTATTTTAGAAGGTCCGAATCAGCCAATGGGTGAAGGAAAAGGGATATATCCCGGTCGTGTTGCCTGGATTTATAATCCTGACGCAACAGATGAGAGTTGTGAAAATAGCTCGGGTGATTATTGGTGGCAAGAAGATAATACGAATCAAGGAGTGGTCGAAGCCATGTTATCTGATGCACTAAGAATGTTAACGGAAGAAGAATCTGATTCCGCGGCCTGGAATGCAATATTTCGTCATTATAATCAAACCCACGGGAAAGAAGATGTTGGCTACGCGTCAGGGGAGAAAATTGTTATTAAAATTAATTTAAATAGCTCGGTTTCTTATGGTGATAGCACAATCGATACATCCCCTCAAATCGTCCTTGCCGTATTGAACCAATTAATAAATGTCGTAGGAGTCGCGCAAGGAGACATTAGTATTGGTGATCCTGGAAGAACTCTTACGGATTTATACTGGGATAAATGCCATTCTGTTTTTCCCGATGTAAAATACTGGGGAGATTATGGTGGTCGGACGCCAATAGAAGAATCAGATGATTTTGAAATGTTTACCAGTGATGGTAAAGTACAAGATTACCTGCCAAGTTGTTACCTGGAAGCAGCTTATATGATTAACATACCGGTATTCAAAAAACATCATAGAGCTGGGATTTCTCTTTCAAGTAAAAATCATTTCGGAACATTCGTACCATTTAACGGTGCCGCGGCTTGGCATTATAGTTTGCCCTCTACAGAGGGCGATGGAGTTGTCGATAACGGAGAATATGGAGTATATCGCTGTTTTGTGGATATTATGGGACATGAGCATCTTGGTGGTAAAACGATTCTATATATATTTGACGCAATATGGAGTTCGACTAATTGGGCAAATCCTCCAATTAAGTGGAGGATGGCGCCATTTAATAATGATTGGCCGTCTTCTATATTCATTTCCCAGGATCCGGTTGCCATAGAATCTGTCGGCTTTGATTTTTTATATCAAGAATTTGATGAAGACCATTCAACCGAAGGTAATCCCACCGGTACATATAAAGGTCCTTTTCCAAGATATGCCGGTGTTGATGACTTCCTGCACCAGGCTGCTGATTCGGCAAACTGGACCGACAGCATTCCATATTATGACCCGGAAGGAGACGAAACTCCTATCCCCTGGAGTCTCGGAATTCATGAACACTGGAATAATGCAATCGAAATGAAATATTCGCGAAATCTTGGTGCAGATGAAGGCATAGAATTAGTATCTAACTATACTCCTGGTGCAATTGAAGAAAATAATGAGCTCGTTAATGACTTCATTCTGCATCAGAATTATCCTAATCCTTTTAATTCGAGTACAACAATTCAGTTTACTATTCCCTCGACTGAATTTGTAACGCTTGAAATCTACAATGACTTAGGACAAAAGATTGAAACGCTGGTCAACAGAAAGCTAAGTAAGGGGAATTATAACATCAAATGGAACGCTAAAGATTTACCCAGTGGTGCCTACTTCTGTCGTCTTGAAGCTGGGAAGTTTTCTGCAACGAATAAACTTATTTTAATGAAATAAGGGGGTTAGTTTTTTTTGGTTTTCGGAAAAAAGGAGGTTTTAATGTTAAAACGTATTATTGTACTTATCTTGATGTTATCTTGCTTTGTCCTGAATCTCTCTGCTCAACAACTAATGCAGGATGTTGTCTATCTCGAAGATGGTTCAGTTATAAGAGGACAGATAATTGAACAAATACCGGACGTTTCTATCAAGGTTCAAACAATAGATGGAAACATATTTGCTTATAAAATGGAAGAAGTTGAAAAGATTGTCAAAGAGTCTCTCGGAATAGCTGAAATTAAAGAGGAAAAATCTCCCGCAATAGCCCTTGTCTTATCTCTCGTTTTTCCAGGTCTCGGACAATATTATAATGGGGAAATCAAAAAAGGAATAATTCAAGAAGCTATGGTTGTAGGTGGAGCTGCTTTAGCCTTAACGGTTGGCATCGATCATCAAGCTGCTGATACTATTAGATACTCTTTTGATAGGACTAACGCCTTGTTTTGGATTGGTGCCGGTGTCGCTAGCGTTGGATCCTTATGGTCCCTGGTTGATGCACCCCTATCTGCCGGTAGAATCAACAGGGGAAAGAAACAACAAAGATGGGGTCATCTAATTGAATTCAATAAAGAAAAATATGTGCTGGGTTTGGACGTAACGCGCAAGAAAGAAGGAATGGGGGTGAAATTTTCCCTTCATTTCTAATTTATTAGTTTAGGAGTACAATGGAAGAAAACGGTATAAATCAACAAGAGGTAAAAAATGGAGTACACCACTGAGTTTGATGAAAACAATGAAGTTTGTATTATTCGTGTTAAGGGTAAACTTCGCCGCCCCGACGATTCCCTAACACTGCAAAAGTTTGTCTTTGATTATCACAATGAAAAGGGTTATTCTCGATTTTTAATAGATATGCGGCAAGCACAAATTATTGGGGAAAAGACGGATACATTTTCAATAGGAACTATACCGTTTGATACGGACCAAAAAATGAAAACAATACCACATAAGGTAGCTCTCGTTTACTCCAGTACAAACGTCGATGAAATACTTTTGGAAAATGTCGCTGTCCACAGAGGATACAATCTAAAAGTCTTTACAAAAATCGATAAAGCAATTGATTGGTTTAAAAAAGATTGACAAAAATTGGTTTGTTACTTCAATATTAAATATCCACAATCTTTCCGGGAGGCAAATAAATGCAATATAGAGAATTAGGACGTACAGGATTTAAAGTTTCGACGGTGAGTTTTGGTTCGTGGGCAATTGGTGGTACCTGGGGACCCGTAAAAGATAACGAATCAATAGCAGCACTACATAAAGCAGTAGAACTTGGGGTAAATTTCTTCGATACAGCCGATGTTTACGGTGACGGACGCAGCGAGCGTCTGCTTTCAGAGTTAAAACGGGAGCATAGCGATATATATATTACTACCAAAGCCGGAAGAAGATTAAATCCTCATATTGCAGAGGGATATAATCGTGAAAATCTTACATCTTTCATTGAGCGTAGCTTAAAGAATCTTAATGTAGAAACTATAGATTTACTTCAACTGCATTGTCCACCTACCGAAGTCTATTATTTGCCGGAAGTTTTCGAAATAATGGATGATTTTGTCCAAAAAGGTAAAATTCGTTATTATGGTGTAAGTGTAGAAAAAGTTGAAGAAGCATTAAAAGCGATAGAATATCCTAACGTGCAATCGATACAAATTATTTTCAATATGTTCCGCCACAGGCCTTCCGAACTTTTTTTCGAACAGGCAAAAAAACGTAAAGTAGGTATCCTAGCTCGTGTACCGCTTGCTTCAGGAATGTTGACCGGCAAATTTAACAAAGATACAACTTTCGCTTCTGACGACCACAGAAATTTTAACCGCAAAGGTGAGGCATTTGACCGTGGCGAGACCTTCTCAGGAGTTGATTATAATACCGGATTAAAAGTAGTCGAAGAGCTCAAAGAGATATGTCCACCCGGAATGAGCCTGACACAGTTCGCCTTACGCTGGATTTTAATGTTTGATGCCGTAACATGTACTATTCCGGGTGCAAAACGTCCATCACAGGCAGAAGAGAATTTTTCCGTTTCGGATCTCTCTCCCCTATCAGACGAAATAATGCATAAGGTAAAAAGCGTTTACGACCATCACATTCGCGAATTGGTACATCATTACTGGTAAACTTGATATAATGGTTTAAAGTAGATCTCTATATTTAAGCCGGATATTTATACCATCACAACACTTGACATAGCAATTAACTCAAGGTATCTTTTTAAAGAAAAAAGGAGGTAATTGATTATGAGTTTTATATGGTTTCTAATTATCGGAGCACTAGCTGGTTGGCTCGCAGGCAAAATAATGAAAGGAAGGAAAGGTTACGGGCTTTTAGGCAACATTATTGTCGGATGTATAGGGTCTTTAATAGGAGGATTTCTATTAGACATTTTAGGTATTTCATTATCGTTGGGAATTAAATATGGCGACCTTATCGGTTCTTTAATAACGGCTTTCATCGGTGCCCTTGTATTATTAGTTATAATAAATTGGCTTAAGAAAAAATAGGATAGCAGATAGTAGTTAGTAGTAAAAAAGCAAAAACTATTTGTGATATTTGTGTGATTTGTTGTTTGATTTAGCTTTTGGACTTTGGCCGTTAGTTATTAGCTTAAAAAGTAAATAAAAAACTTTGTGTTCTTTGTGGTTCAATTAGTTTTTTGTTTAATTCCCTAAACCCTTGACAAATAGAAAGCTTGAATTAATTTAAATATATGGATATAGGATTGAATTGGAGAGATTTAGATAAACCTGTAGACTGGAAGAGTGTTTTTAGAAACAAAAATCCCATTGATTGTGAAATTGGTTTTGGTAATGGCGACTTTCTGATTAAGAAATCAACCCTTCATCCTGAAAGAAATTTCTTTGGCATCGACTATTCAATAGAATCTTTCCGGAGAGCTAAAAAAACGATTGAAAAAACAAACACACCGAGAGTCAAGTTAGTTTGCCTGGAAGCGAAAGCTGCTTTTATTGTGTTAATACCGGAAAAGTCAATTTCCCATATATACCTTAACTTCCCCGATCCATGGCCCAAAAAGAAACATTATAAAAACCGATTACTTGACAAAGAGTTTTTGAAGATAGCAGCTTCCTGTTCTACAAACAAAGGGAAAATAATTATCGCGACCGACGATCCGTTCTATAGAGATTTTATACTTGAAGAAATATCTGCTGTGCATTTATGGGAACCTTTGTTCCGAAAAGGCTGGACAAATGAACTTTCCGACCATTTTTCCACAAAATATGAGAAAAAATGGAGAAATGAGGGTAAAGAAATCTTTTATATGATGTTCCAGAAAAAAGCCGATCCGGAAGTAAGTTTTCGAATGCGAGAATACAAAATACCGGCCAAAATTTACTTGCCAAATTTCTCACTTTCAAATTTAAAAAAGATCAGAGGTGAATCAATCTGCAAAAAAGATTCTGTCTCTAAATTATTGAAAATTACAGAGAAAACAAATGGTTTTGCCCTAACAGTTTTCCTTAAGGATGATACATTAATTAGGAAAGCAGATCTTATTATCAGTAAAAACAATAAAAACAAATGGGAACTTACAATCCCTGAAAAATTATTCCGTACTCGCTCTCTCAAAAACTTTGTTAATAAGTTAAAAGCTCTCGATAAATAAAGAAGCAGACATCAGTAGAATTAAAAATCCTAACCAAACAAAAAGAAAATAAGCTAGTATTAATCCAAAGTGAATAATGTATGTGTTCAATACAAGATGTAAAAGGAAATCAAACACCAGAAGGAAAACCATTAGAGAATATGTGACAAGATAAGGGGCAAGCTTATTTTTAATATGCTGATATATTTTTTTAAATCTAACTGCATTAATAAAAGATCCGGAATCAGAAAAAAGAATTAGACCCATCGGTAGAAAAAACATTACGACGAAGCCCAAAAGGAAAGAAAGAAAAAGTACAAAAAACCCACCAATTTTTAAACTTGATATTACAAACTTTGGATTTACCAAAAATTGTATAACAGATCCCGGAAGTAAAGATAAAATAAATAGAGGTATAGCAAAGTAAAACACAATTATTAATCCCCACTCAACTCCCTTCAAAAACAATGAACCCCAATTGTCCCACGAAGGGAGTGCTTTATTACCTGTTTCCAGGCGATCATGTATAAATCGAGCAATAAAACCAAAAGCGAAGACAAACAAAGGCGGTATCATTAAAAAAGCCCCACCTATCAAAGTTTTCCTAAACCATTCTTTATCCTTGAATATTACAGAAAAATCCCTTTGAATATTCAATTCTATTCCTCCAGATATATTCCATATTCCATAGCATCAGAAAGTGCTGTCCAGCTTGCTTCTATTATATTTGTGGAAGCCCCAACAGTACTCCAGTATGTGTTGTTAAGCTGCATATCTATCATAACCCTGGTAATAGCCCCTGTACCTTTACTGCTATTAATAATATGAACTTTATAATCCGCAAGATGGAAATTTTCAATATTAGGATGCCCTTCTCTGAGAGCTTTAGTTAACGCAATATATAAAGCATCAACAGGGCCATCGCCCTCGGCTGCCACATGAAAAATTTCATCTCCAACCAGTACTTTTACCGTAGCTTCGGCAAAGATACCTCTTTTCTCCCGGTGTTCAACTACAACCGTGAAATCCAACATCTTAAAAGGAGGTTTATAATCTTTCTTGCAGCGTAGTAACAGTAATTCAACCGAAGCTTCTGCTGCTTCAAAGCTGTACCCATCATGCTCTAAGGTTTTTATCTTTTCTAAAACCTCCTTGATATTATTAATTTTACCAGTCATCCTCATTTTTTCGAGTTTGATGTGGAGATTTGACTTGCCGGCAAGCTCAGAGATCAAAACCCTTGATTCATTACCCACTAACTGTGGATTAATATGCTGGTAAGTAAGAGGATTTCTTAACATAGCAGATACATGAATTCCTCCCTTATGAGCGAATGCGCTACGTCCAATATAGGGAGAGCGATACGGAGGAGGTTGATTCGCTATAAAAGCTACCGCATTTGCAACACGAGTCAAATGAACCAAATTTTCAGGTGGCAAAACCTGTATCCCCATCTTCAACTGAAGGTTCGGGATTAGGGCACTAAGGTCAGCATTACCACAGCGTTCGCCATATCCATTTGTAGTACCCTGTACGTGGGTTGCGCCGGCTTGAACTGCCGCAAGAGTATTTCCCATAGCAGTCCCTGAATCGTTATGAGTATGAATACCAATTACCGCATCAGGAAACTTAGATTTAACTTTCTCTGTTATACTTTTAACTTCATGCGGAAGGGTGCCACCGTTTGTATCGCAAAGAACCAGGGCATCTGCCCCACCATCTGCAGCTGCGCTTAGGGCTTTCATTGCATATTCACTATTATCTTTATATCCATCAAAAAAGTGTTCTGCATCAAATATCACTTCACGGTGGTTGGATTTCAGATATTGTACGCTTTTTTCAATCATTTGAAGATTTGTTTCTAATTTTGCGCGCAGAGCGTCTTTAACATGAAGAGTCCATGTTTTCCCGAAAATTGTTACAACGGGAGCCTCAGAGTCCAAAAGGGCTTTAATATTTTTATCTTTTGCAGGATCTGTATCCTTATGGCAGGTGCTTCCAAAGGCAGCTATGCGAGCGTTTTTTAACTTTAATTCTTTAACTTTTTTAAAGTATTCCACATCCTTTGGATTGGACCCGGGCCACCCCCCTTCAATATAATCGATTCCCAGCTCATCAAGTAGTTTGGTTATCTTTAATTTATCGGTTACGGAAAGAGAAACGCCTTCTGCTTGTGTCCCTTCACGTAGCGTTGCATCGTACAGTTTTACCTTTTTGAAAGACTGTTCACCATCTTTCTTTAATTTCTTCCCGGATTTCTTCATTGTATCCTCCAAAAAATTTAAAAAAAACCAATAAAACCTAATATTTAGACTACTTTATCGTCTATCCAGTCCATCATACTTCTTAGCTCTCTGCCAATAACCTCAAGAGGATGATTTTTATCTCTTTCTTCAAACTTTTTCAAATTCGGCTTTCCAATAGCAGATTCCGCAAGCCATTCCTTTGCAAAAGACCCGTCTTTCACTTCGGATAGTATCTTCTTCATTTCTTTCTTCGTTTCCTCGGATATAATGCGCTCGCCTCTGGTAAAATCCCCATATTCTGCTGTATTGCTGACGGAATAACGCATGTAGCTCAAACCACCCTGGTAAAAAAGGTCCACGATCAATTTAAGTTCATGCATACATTCAAAATAAGCAATTTCCGGCTGATATCCTGCCTCAATCAATACTTCAAAACCTTTTTTTACAAGAGCGGAAACACCACCACAAAGAACAACCTGTTCTCCGAACAAATCTGTTTCTGTTTCTTCAGGAAAAGTAGTTTTTATCGCTCCGCCCTTTGTTCCTCCAATTCCCTTTGAATAAGCAAGCGCAAGCTGGAATGCATTGCCGCTTGCATCGTTCTCCACTGCCACAAGATTAGGTACTCCCCCACCTTTTTCATATTCGCTTCTCACAAGATGCCCGGGACCTTTCGGGGCAACCATTATAACATCAACGTAATCGGGAGGAACAATTTGCCCAAATCTAATGTTAAACCCGTGAGAGAAAAGTAAAGCATTCCTTTCTTTTAAATTAGATTCTACTGATTGCTTATATACTTTAGACTGTATTTCATCGGGTACAAGCATAGCAATGATATCTGCTTTAGAAGCGAGTTCATCCGCTGTCATAGGCTCGAACCCATGTTCTTTTGCCAGTTTATAATTGTCAGTTCCTTCAACTTCTGCCACTATCACATTTAAACCCGAATCGCGTAAATTTTGAGCCTGTGCGTGCCCTTGACTTCCGTATCCTACAATTCCGATAGTTTTATCACTTAAGATGTCAAGATTTACATCATTATCATAATAAATCTCAGCCATTATTCTCCTCCTTTTTTTCTGGCAATTGCTATCTTCCCTGTTCTAACGATTTCCACAATGCCAAACGGCTTTACTAATTCAATGAAGGCCTGAATCTTGTTATCTTTACCGGTAATTTCAACAGTCATACTGTTCCTTCCAACATCTATAATTTTTGCCCTAAATATATCCACTATTTCAATAAGTTCAGCACGGGTCTTTCTTGAAAGGTTTACCTTGATTAACAACATTTCTCTTTCCACATGTTCAACATTGGTAAAATCCTGAACTTTTATAACGTTTATAAGCTTATTCAGTTGCTTCTTTATTTCTTCAAATATAGAAACATCTCCGTCAACAACCATTGTTATCCTTGAAAGATTCGAATCAAGGGTTTCTCCAACGGAGAGGCTTTCAATGTTAAAACCTCTGCTGCCGAATAACTCTGAAACTCTTGCAAGAACACCGAACTTGTTTTCAACAAGAACAGAAATAATTCTTTTCATTATGCCATCCCTCCCATCATCTGACGTAGTGAAGCACCAGCAGGAACCATCGGAAAAACGTTTTCTTCACTATCAATTATACAATCAACAATAACAGGGCCGTCTGTTTCTAATGCCTTCTTAATCGCATTTTTAACATCCTCATTCTTAGAAACTCTAATGCCAGTAGCACCGTAAGCTTCTGCGAGTTTAACAAAATCAGGTGTATATTCAGGACATTCTTTAGACTTTTTGACTTTATCAGGATTTAACGCTCCGGTTCTAAGACAGGTTGCAGAATATCTTTTTCCGTAAAACAATTCCTGCCATTGTCTAACCATGCCAAGAAAACCATTGTTGAGAATAATTATTTTAACTCCAATGTTCTTTATAACTGCGGTTGCCAATTCTTGAATATTCATCTGTATACTGCCGTCGCCTGCTATATCGAAAACCGGCATATCGGGCCTGGCGACTTTTGCGCCTATAGCAGCAGGGAACCCATATCCCATCGTTCCGAGACCACCAGAAGTTAAAAGCGTACGAGGTTCTTCAAACTTATAAAACTGCGCGACCCACATCTGATTTTGTCCCACTTCTGTGGAAATAATCGCCTTACCTTTCGTAACTTCTCGAATAGATTCTATAACATACTGGGGTGAGACAACACCTTTCTTTTTCTTATAAATAAGCGGAAGTTTTTCTTTCCATCCGTCGATTTCTTTTTTCCAATCCGTGTGTTTTTTCGCTTTCAAAACTTTATCGAGTTCTTTTAAGATATGTTTTGCATCACCCACAATCGGTATATCAACCCTAACATTTTTACCAACTGATGTTGGATCTATGTCAATATGTATTATTTTAGCATGCGGAGCAAACTCGGAAATTTTTCCGGTAACTCTATCATCAAAACGTGCCCCTATAGCTATTATAACATCAGATTCCATTATTGCATAGTTGGCATATTGAGTACCATGCATACCTAACATACCAAGTGAAAGCTCGTGCGTTTCAGAAAAAGAGCCCAAGCCTAACAACGTAGTAGTAACAGGTGTGTTTATTTTTTCTGCAAGTTTTCTCAATAAAGCTGAAGCATCGGAAGTAACAACTCCACCACCAGCGTATATAACAGGCCTTTTTGCATTTTCAATTAACTCTGCTGCGCTTTTTATCTGTTTCAAATTACCCATAAGAGTCGGCTTATATCCGGGTATATTAACCCCTTTGCTTTTCGTTATTGAACTTTTATGCTGCTGAACATCCTTTGGAATATCGATTAAAACGGGACCCGGACGACCCGTTGTTGCAATATAAAATGCTTCGTCAATTATCTGAGCAAGATTATCAACGTTTTTAACCAGATAATTATGTTTGGTTATAGCTCTACTTATACCCGTAGCATCAACTTCCTGAAAAGCCTCATTACCGATAAGGTTTGTCGAAACTTGTCCTGTGATAGCTATCATAGGAATAGAATCCATATTAGCGGTTGCTATACCTGTAACTAGATTTGTTGCTCCCGGACCGGAAGTGGCAATACAAACACCACACTTTCCGGAAGCTCTGGCATATCCGTCTGCTGCATGAGCTGCACCTTGCTCGTGCCGGGTTAAGTAGAAATTTATGTCGCTATCATGCAGAGCATCAAAAATATCTATAACAGCTCCGCCAGGGTATCCAAAAATAACATCTGCTTTCTTTTCTTTAAGGGACTTAATAAATATCTCAGCCCCATTTAATTTCTTTTTTTCTGCTTTGTCCTTTTTCATTTTTAAAAACCTCCTAAGAATTATAGTTCTAACATCATCATTATTTTAATCTAAATTATATAATCTTCGATTTTTTTAATGTTTTCATAATAAACACGGATACGTAATATTTCAAGTCAAAAACGTACATTGATTTTGCCAATTTTAATAAAACGGATTTATCTCTCAGAAAATTGAGAGATGATGTTTTTTTTATTTTATCTTCTAATGGAATTTTGACGTATTGGTAAGAAATATCTCTTTTAGAGATTTGGCAATAACAATATGTTAACTTATAATCCCCGATTCTACTCCCAACATTTTTATATATCTCCTTAGTTCAGGTACAATAACAAAAGTCAGAAAAAAGTCAACCCCTGAACGCTAAAATATAAAGACGCAAAGAAATAATATTAAACCATGAAACACACGAACTACACTAAAATCCACCATCCCTCTTATTCCATTGGGGTACAAATTTCTACAATAGTTCCAAATAAATCTTGAACATAAGCCACTGTTTGTCCCCATGGTTTTATCTCTGGTTTTTTTATTTCTCTTGCCCCATTTCTAATTGCTTTTCCGAAATCTCTTTTTACATCATTAGTTGAAAAAGCTATCTCAAAACAGTTTTTAACTCCACTTTTTGCCTCTATTCCAATATTCATCTTCAGCATATCATTACTTGCAAATGCTAATACTGTCTCACCACTATCCATTTCAGCATACATATTCGATTCATGGATAAATTTTGGTTTTAATCCAAATGCTTTTTGATAAAACTCAGTTGCTTTTACTGCACTATCAACATAAATGATCACATAATTTAATTTCATTTATTTTCTCCTTCGCTTTTTTGGTTTAGGCTCAGGAAGTTCGTTAAATGTAATCCGTATTAATTCGCCAAGCCATTCACGGTCTTCAAGCTTATCTTCTATAAGATAACTACACTTCGCTCCGGGATATGGTGGAGCCTCTAGAACTTCTCCTATAAAATTCCTTCCTCCTTCAGTCGGTTTTATAAATAGTTGATTATTACATATCAATGCTACAACTTTATTTTTACAATAAATAACATATTCCCCAAACATTTTTCTATACGTTATTTCATTAACATTTTCAATTTGATCTACAATAAAATCAACAAAATCTTTATCTGACGCCATTTTTTATCCTTTTATCTTCAATACAGATTAATTATAAACAAATAATACTAATTAGTATTGTAAATTTCGGACATTTTAATAAATATTTTTGACTCTTCCCAAAAAATAATTTATATCCTTAATTAAATGCGATTGATCATAAAAACCTGAATCAATTGCTTGAAAACTATCACTATGCTTATGCGTTAAAAAATATTTCAATATACTTTGAAATCTAAGAATTCTAAGAAAGGGTTTTGTTGATATGCCAATATTTTCTTTAAAGTAACGTCCGATCTGTTTTTCAGACATATGATGATAAATAGCCATATCTCGCACTTTAACAGAACCATTAGTTTCTAGTGAATGTTTTAAAAGATTATTAAATTTGTTATTTATTTTATAATTTTTAAAAAAAGTTTTTAAATGATTGTCGATAATGTTAATAAAATTAGTTATATGTATTTCATCAAGTAGTTTTTCTGTCATTTCATTCAATATTTTAAAGGTACCATCCATTCCAATATTACTATTTAAACTATCTTTAGCATTTAATCCTAATACAAATGGAATCGCATTTGGTAGAAATCTAATTCCAAAATAGAAGATATTCCCATTAAGAGGAAAATATTCTGTTTTGTCCATAATTCCAGAGATAAATGAAGTCTTTTCTTGTAAATTACAGATAATATCTATACAACCATCTGGAATTATTCGGTGTATTATATGTGATAATTTACTTACCGAATAAACAGTCCAATAACACGCAACATATCGAGACAATGATGGCGAAGAGATAAATTCTCTGTACTCAACTCTTGGATTTATCTTTGTATAATCAATGTATTGTATCGGTTTATACATAATACAATAGCCTCTCGATTAATTGGTTGTCTGCGTACAGAAAACGGGTAAATATTAATAAACAAGTAATTAAAATTGAACGCATTTTATTATACTTCACAATTAACCAGATATTTTAAACAAGTACTACAAAACAATCCACAAATACCAACTAATGCAGTAGGGTCAGTAATGTATTGTGGGTTAAGATAGATTTTCTACAACCAGGTCTCCGACCTCTGAAGTTGAATAACCCATCTTCCCGGCAGAAAGACTTTTTATTTTTTCTTTTACCACTTTCTTAACCGAGTCTTCTACTGACTTTGCCGCCTCTCCTTCTCCGAGAGCATCGAGCAGCAAAGAAAGCGCGCATATCGCAGCTAAAGGGTTAATAACGTTTTTACCTGTGTATTTAGGAGCGCTACCACCTATTGGTTCGAACATGGAAACACCCTCCGGATTGAGATTGCCTCCGGCAGCAATACCCATACCACCTTGAACCATCGCTCCGAGGTCCGTAATAATATCGCCAAACATGTTATCGGTAACAATCACATCGAACCATTCGGGGTTCTTTACCATCCACATGCAGATGGCGTCGACATGGGCATAATCGGTTTTTATATCGGGATAATTCCTGGCAACTTTATAAAAAGTTCTCTCCCACAAATCAAATGCGAAGGTTAAGACATTAGTTTTACCACACAAAGTAACCTGTTTTCTTTTATTCCTTTTTTTCGCGTATTCAAAAGCAAATTTTATACAGCGCTCCACTCCCTTATAGGTGTTGATGCTCTCCTGAACAGCAACTTCGTCTTGAGTATCTTTCTTTAAGAACCCACCCGACCCGCAATATAATCCTTCTGTATTTTCCCTTACCACAACAAAATCCACATCTTTTTCTTCCTTATCCGCTAAAGGGCAAAATCTCTTATCGTAAAGTATTACGGGTCTTAAATTTATATACTGGTCAAGCGCAAACCTTAAATTAAGTAAGATTCCTTTCTCTAAAATACCGGGTTTGACGTCAGGATGGCCAATAGCACCCAGATATATAGCCTCAAAAGTCTTTAACTCTTCAAGAACCGAATCCGGTAAAACTTCACCGGTTTTTAAATATCTTTCTCCTCCGACATCATATTCAACTGTTTTACACTTAAAGTCAAATTTAGATTGAGCTGCTTCTAATACTTTTAACCCCTCTCTAACTACTTCAGGACCAGTACCATCACCAGGTATTACAGCTATTCTGTAGTTTTTCATCTCTATTTAATCCCCCTTTTCATCTATTTATCACTTTCTATCTTTCAAGAAATTCTATATTAAATGTATAAAAAAAGAAACTGGTAAGTATCTTATTATAGTTGATATTTTTGTCAACCCACTTTATAATAAAATAAAATATCAAAAATTAAAAAGCAAAATGACATATGAAAATGTTAAAACTAAAAATGATAGGACGCAGATTTTTAGGATTTTTTATTTGTTTTTTTTCTATTTTAATTTTGATTTGTAATTTTCCATTTTGATATTTAATCTTTACATTTAGAGAGTCCGTTCCTCTATGCAACTTATTGTTTTCAACACTCTAAAAGTAATAGACTGATAAGACTCTAAGTAGTGGTAGCTTCTTCCCCACCTCCGTATAAATGTTTAAATGCTGTTTCTGCCTTTGTTAAATCATCAAGAAGGTCTGCCCTACCTTTAGAAACAAGAGCTTTAAATTTAAGAATCGATATTTGAAACGAGCAAATCGAATCATCTATCTTTCCCATTTTGTGGTATATCAACCCCAAGTTCATCTTGGTACGAGCGTATTCATCTTCATATTTATCCTCGCCTTCTGAAATCATTGTCCACAGAATGTCTGAACTTTGTTCCATTAAGTCAACTGCCATAGGTAATTGACCTGTTTTTTGTGCATTAAGCCCTTTACTATAAAGGTACTTAGCATAAAGATTTTTAACAAATGACATACTAATCTCCTTCCTCCCGTATATTATTTTAACTATAGAAATTTAACGGAATTTATCAAAGGGACGAATAGGCTCTTCATTAATCATATTCTTCAGAAAAGCGCTTTAAAGCCAGGTCAATGTTGAAAAATAATTCCGTTTCTCTATTTTCGTCAAAAACTTTTATTACATCAAAGCTGTATCCGTCTTTTATTATTAAGGACTGTTCTGTCTGCTTTAATTTTAACCACTTTAACAAATCATATTCCTCAGAAACTTCCATAACAATAAAAGCGTTTTTTGCACTCTTTCCGTCACCGGAAAAATATATAGAATTCATTAAACCGTTGTAAATATAGTAATGATAATTTGATTTTGCTGAATCATTGAGCTGTGTGTAAATATAACTGCAGTATAAATGGGTTCTAATATCTATATATCTCTTCTCCAGAATTTTATTCGCAGTTTCAAGGGCTTTCTCAAAATTTTGTTCTTCAATATTTAATTTTATCTTTTCCCTGAGTCCGTCAATTTTAACACCATAAGGATCGTATATTTTTGTTTTAGTATAAGCCATTCTTAAAGAGAAAAAATCACTCGATAGTTCATTTTTAACACTATCGAGAAGTGAATAATAATCGTCTTCAGTTAATAAATTTATATAATCGAATAGTATGTAATTTGATATTGTATCGGTCTTGATTGTTTGTCCATCTGCAGCAGTGATTTTTATATGTTCCGTACTGTTAGTAGTTTTTTGTGCCGAACTGCAAGCAATAAAAAGACCTAAAATTAAAAGAAGCAATTTTTTCAAACTCTCCTCCTTTGAATCCGTAATAAATACTTATTGAAATTTTAGCTATTTTTATCGAATTTGTCAAGGATTAAAATTTATCAGATGAATCACCGCCAAGATACATTTAAGAAATATCAATAATCTTCTTCCCTATAAACTAGCGGTTCGTATTCTTTCTGTAGAAATTCAGCTGTTAATATCTTACCTATAATAAGTTTTGTATCGTTATGGTCATGTACAACTTCTACTTCGCAGTCAAAAGCAGCTACACAATTATCGAGCAATGGAGATCCGGTTTTAGATGTGTGAAAGCTAATTTCCTTGAATTTATTTATTTTCCGACTTGAACGCCCACCGAATATTTTAGCTACATTTACCTGTTCTTTTGCAAGTATACTTAAACCAAATGTTTTAGAATTCAATATTAGCTCTCTAGTGTAGCTCTGGCTTCCAACGCAGATTAAAATGTAATCTGTATCGACCTGCGTTGCCCATGCAACCGCAAGACCTCCATATTTACCTTCATGCTGTGCACAAACTATATTAACACCATGCGTCAACATATCATGTCTAAGTTTCATTTTGGAACTCCTTTTTTTAGAGTGTAGATACTTCCGGGAATTTGTCAAGTAAAAATAATATCACACAAAGACACAAAGAACACAAATTCTTTTTCTGTTTTTGCGGTTAGGAGGAAGGGATAAATTTGCATTTTTATTTGTCATTTTGCTTTTTGATTCTTGATATTTAATTTCCGAGGAAAACTAAGTCAGAAGAAATATTTTTTTTCCGAAAAAAACAAAAAATTGAGTGATAATACTAAAAACCCAATCCCTCCACTTTAAATTTATATCTCAAATAATCCTTCTTCTTTTTTCTCTTCTTCTTCTTCTTCTTCTTCTTTAAAGTTACAACCGTAAGGTTTAAATACTTTTAAATAGCTTTCCAGTAAATCATGTTCTTCTGTTGTTCTTATCCATTCACTGTCATTTTGATGCACATGAATATGCGTCGCGCCCATTTCTTTTATGCATTTTAACTGCGGATTAGCCTTACCTATTAAAACGCCGAGATCCCCTTGACCTATATAAATTGGAATCCAATAACCGTCATTACTTTTTTTAGCAAAAATATAGTTACCATACTTACCGGGATCAAAATCTGTAGGTAAATCATGAACAGAATATTTATATCGTTGACCGTCTAAACCAATCCACTCGCTTGTTTCCTTTTTTTCCATATTAACCTCCCCGCTATAGTAAAATATTATTCATACAAAACTTTGTCAACCCCTCTACTCTAAAAAATTTTTCGTATTATTTTTAAAGACGAATTAAAAAAATAGTAATAAGTCTAGTATATCAATACGTTTGGTGGTTTAATAAAATTTTTAAGTTCTAAAAAAAAGAGTATTGCAAAAAAGTACATTTTGTATTATAATATATTTAACGGGGGATCACGAATCTACAGATACAGGCTGAGATTCTCGCAGCAGACGCTGCACTCAGCTGAAAAGTGATCCCCCTTTTTTTGATAATCCAATTATTCGGCTGTAAAAGGTGTTCAATTTTAGGAAAAGGAGGGATTCATGAAAAAATATCTTGTATTATTGTTGTCATTATCATTTTCGTTCCCAATCTTCTCCACAACTTACTATGTTTCCAACAACGGAAGTGATAGTTATAATGGAGAGTCTGTAGATTCTTCGTTCGCAACCCTTCAACACGCTGCAAATACTGTTATGGCAGGAGATTCTGTTCTTGTTTTAACAGGTGATTATCAAGGTTTTGATTTAAGAGGAGTAGATGGAACGGAATCTAACCCAATTGTATTTATGGCATTGGGTGACAGTGTTAGAATTACTGATAATAACCCTCGTACTAACGATGGAATAAATCTTGAGGGACCGGATTGGGTAGAAATAAATGGGTTTACAGTCACAGGAGTTCCCCGTAACGGCATCAGATTGGTAGGCGCTGAACATATAACTATAAAAAATAATACCTGTTTGAACAACTCAAGGGGGATATTTACAGGATTTGTAGAGTATGCTGTGATTGAAAACAATCTATGCGCTTATTCCTGGGATGAACACGGGATATATCACTCAAACAGCGGAGACCATCCTATTATCAGATTTAACACATGCCATAACAATAATGGCTGCGGAATTCACATGAATGGTGACTCCAGTATGGGCGGAGATGGATTAATAACCGATGCGCTAGTCGAGGGAAATATTATATATGGAAACGGAACCGCAGGTGGTTCAGGAATTAACTGTGATGGAGTAGCTGATTCGAAAATATTTAATAATCTAATATATGATAATCATGCAAGCGGCATAAGTCTTTATAGAATAGATTCATACGATGGCTCATATAATACTAAAGTATATAATAATACAATAATAAACGCGGAGGATGACGGAAGATGGTGCGTTAATATAGGTCTTAGTTCTGAAGCAGATACCGTATATAATAACATATTAATTACTTTTCATTACTGGCGGGGAAGCATTTCTATACATGACGAATCCTTAACGGATTTTTACAGTGATTATAATATTGTTCTTGATAGAATGAGCATCGATGGCGGTGACAGCCGCATAAACCTTTCCGAATGGCAGGCTTTAGGTTACGACACCCACTCTATCTTAGCCGATTCTATGCATCATATATTTGCGGACTGGGAAAACGGAGATTATCATTTACTGCCGACTTCCCAGGCAGTGGATTCAGGTACTTCTGTTGTTTCCGTCTTCGTAACTTATGACCTGGATGGTGTATCCAGGCCTATTGGGAGTGGATACGATATTGGAGCTTATGAATATAATCCGTCGGGGACGAATATTCCGGACGAAACAGAAAATAATCCCTGCAAAATATTAATTAAAGACAACTTCGTAATATTCGATAACTTAAACCCAAACCAAACAATCGAAATATTTGATATAAAAGGGGCCTTAATACACAAATCAGGTAATATTACCAGTTTGACCTATATATACAATATCGAAAACTTAAAAAGCGGCATATATTTCTGGCATTTAAACAACAGTCAGGGGAATGAAGTGAAGGGGAAGATTATACTGGCACGGTAACTGGGGATGAAAAATACAGAGTATAAAAGACAGAATAAAGAAAATATCTTATTTGATTTAGTTTCCCCTGGAAATTAAATATTAAAAATTAAAAAGCAAAATGACATATGAAAATGTAAAAACTAAAAACGCCAGGACGCAGATTTAAAAAGATTATTTTTTTTTATTAATTTTTGGATTTTGATTTGTAATTTTACATTTTGATATTTGATTTTTGCTTTCTCTTATCCTTGAATTCTCTCTTCTTGATTTTATAAGACACCTGTTTCATACATTTTTAACAGCGATAATAACCATGATACCAAAGCTTCTGCGCCCTCATTTTTATTCGCTCCAGTGGGCAATAATCCATCTTTACATCCACCGGTTTTGGGGTTATACAAACTCTCCTCCAACGCATTTTGACCAAGAAACCACCTAAATGCCCAGTTCATCTTGTTCAGAAAGAAATCATCCTCAGTAGAAAGGTACGCTTCATAGCAAGCGTCAATCAATGCAGCCACTTCAACAGGTTGTTGATCAAACTTTGCCTTATCCTCATTTTTTTTAAACCATCCTTTATTCCCAATAACCGAAAGATATCCGGTTTCTCTGTTAGTTTGAATATCAATAAGCCATTTTAATGAATTCAGCCCCCACTCTTTCATTTCGTCATTGCCGGTAAAACGTCCTTCTTCAAGCAAAGCCTGCGGTAAACGTGCATTCTCATAAGAAATAACATTTTCACTCCAGAGCCAATCGTCGGAAGAATTTTCCTTAAATAAATTAATTAGTCTATTCGCAAGTTCATCATTAAGTTTACGGGCATTTTTATCACCGGGGTACTTATTCAGGTATTTGACTATCCCCAGCATCGAGAAAGCCCAGGCTCTGGGCGAAGAAAAGGAATGAACCTTTTTCAAACAGTCATATAAGAGCTCAATTGCAAAAAGCCCCATTTCTTCTACGGGTGGCTGATATATTAAATTCCCAAGTGCCCAAATCAGACGCCCATGTGGATCTTCTGAAATTTTTGAATTATGCCATTTCCTATCGAAAGACAGATAGTTTCTCACGATTTCTTTCTTTTCGTCATAAGAATCGGATAAAAAAGAAAGGTATTTTACAAGAACAGGTAATACACATTCATCTTTGAAAAGATTCCAAAACTTCAGAGTTACAATAACTGCCCTTGCATTATCGTCAGTTGTATACCCATGAATCCTGCGAGGTATAGAGTATCTGGAATGTTGAAAAATACCGGTATCGTCGGTTAGATTATTCAAATGTTTCAAGTTAATTTCAGGCAAATCCTGGACTTTGATACTTATATCTTTTTTAACAATAACTTTTTTTCTCTTTCCCGATCTGAATTTTCCTGCTATCAGTTTAAATGAATCGACATAAGAAGAAGCCACTTCAGCCCAAATCATTTTTCTTCCATATTTATACGCCTTTCTTCTTATTTTATCTCTCTTTATTTCATTTTCCAGTAGATACTTAATAGCTTTCGACATTGCCTTAACATCTTCAAAAGGAACTATAACTCCACGGTCTTTATCGAGAAGCTCCAGTGCATGCCAGTAAGGTGTTGATATAATTGCTTTACCGCATGCAACCGCATAGGATAGAGTACCCGAAGAAATTTGTTGTTCCGAAAGATATGGAGTAATGTACACATCAGTCATTACCAGATATTTAATCAACTCATCGAGGGTTACAAAGCGATTGTGAAAAACCACATTTTTCTCTAGATGTTTTTTGTTTATAATATTTTTGAGCAAAAACCTGTATTCTTCGCCAAAATGGCTTTTTACATTTGGGTGGGTTTCTCCTAATATTATATAAATAACTTCAGGGAATTCTTTTACAACATCAGCCAAAGAATTAACAACAATTTCCAATCCCTTATTTGGACTTAGTAAGCCGTAAGTTAAGATCAAAAGATGCCCTTCCATATTAAATTCTTCTTTGTAGTACGAAGGATCTATAAAAGGCACATCAGGTGCTCCATGGTGTATTTTTTTTATTTTAGATTTAGGAACACCATAAATTTTAGAAAGCAACTCAAACCCTTTATCCGCCAACACAACAACTTCTGTTGAAAGCTTGCATATCTTTTCTAAAACCCGTTTTTGATTTTCCGATGGGTCTATCAATATAGTATGTAAAGTTGTGATTACAGGTTTTTTTAAATTTTCCAGGAGAGATAAGACATATTTTCCGTCAGGACCTCCATAAATTCCAAATTCATGCTGAACCGAAACTACTTCAACATCAGATATATTAATAAATTCAGCTGCTCTCAGATAATCGGTTTTATTCTGGACCTGGATTTCGAAAGATACTTCGTTGCCGTAATTGTATTTGCTTTCCGAATCTGTTAAAGCAACTATTTCTATCTTGTTGTTTTTCTTTAACTCAAAATCGTATAAAGCGGAAATTGCTCTAGCCAGATTATTTGTAAACGTTGCTATCCCACATTCCCTTGGTAGAAATGTTGATACAAAGGCAACATGTGATTGTTTTTTTTTACTTTTATATTTACTCAATTAATTCAAATCTCCTAATACTTCTGAATTTTTAAAACAAGCATACCCTATAACTTTCATTAAGTTTTAATAGAAATGATTTTCCTGATAGCGGTATTTTCTGTATGCATTGAAATTTTACAAACAATACGCGAATAAGTCAAGGCATGAGTTTGTTTCTAAAATTTTTGACCAGTCTTAAAAAAATTAAAGACATTGCGTTAGATTATTTTTTTATTATATTGACTTGGCTTGGATTATTTAAAATTAAACTTCAAATTAGGAGGCTAACGATATGGTATCTTATAAGAAATTAGGATTTGTTAATACCCGTAAAATGATGGGTAAAGCCTTGAGTGGTGGATACGCAGTACCTGCCTACAATTTCAATAATATGGAACAATTGCAATCAATAATTACTGCCTGCGTGGAGACACAATCTCCCGTTATATTACAGATATCCAAAGGCGCAAGAAAATACGCTAACCAGACTTTATTAAGGTATCTGGGGCAGGGAGCCATAGAGATGATGAAAGATATGGCTAACGAAAAGGGCTTAAAGGAAATTCCTGTAGCCCTGCACCTTGATCATGGAGATTCGTATGAACTATGTGTATCTTGTATCGAATCGGGTTTTTCATCTGTAATGATCGATGCATCGAGCCTGCCTTTTGACGGAAATGTAGAACTAACTAAAAAAGTTGTTAATTATGCTCACCCATATGACGTAACAGTCGAAGGTGAACTCGGAGTACTGGCAGGGATCGAAGAACACGTAATATCGGAAAAGACCCACTACACTAAACCGGAAGAAGTTGAAGAATTTGTAAAAAGAACAGGCGTTGACTCTCTGGCAATCTCAATAGGGACTTCCCACGGTGCAAATAAATTCAAACCCGAACAGTGTACAAAAAACGAAGAAGGAGTATACATACCTCCTCCTCTACGCTTCGATATCTTGGAAGAGGTCGAAAAAAGAATACCCGGATTCCAGATTGTCCTTCACGGTTCTTCCTCGGTACCACCCGAAGCTATAAAAATAATTAACGAAAACGGCGGAGGCTTAAAAGATTCCATAGGGATTCCCGAAGAGCAACTCCAAAAAGCAGTAAAGTATAATGTCTGCAAAGTAAATATCGATTCAGACGGCAGACTCTGGATGACCGCAGCTGTGAGAAAGCACCTTGTTGAACATCCGGGGGATTTCGACCCGAGGAAGTATCTCGGGCCCGCACGTGAAGCTTTAATAAATATGTATAAGCATAAGAACGAGAATGTCTTAAACTCAGCAGGTAAGGCTTAATTTAGACCATATAACACTTAATCCATTAAGCCCCTACTGAAAAATCAGTAGGGGCTTTTTATTGGAACTTCTTTTAGGGAAAGTAAGTCTGTTATAAGAAAGGAGTTTATAATGTTTTTAAATAAAAAAAATCTTATTGTTTTTTTGATATTAATTACCTTTATCTTTTCGTTTGTAGCAAACGGAGAGAGTACAAAAGGAGAAACAAAAATGGAAAAAGAAGTTTTGGAAAAAGTCACTTTTGCAGGTGGTTGTTTCTGGTGTATAGAATCAGTTTTTGATGAATTAGAAGGTGTAAAAGAGGCTGTATCAGGTTATACGGGAGGAAAAACAAAAAATCCGACTTATGCAGAAGTATGTACCGGCAAAACAGGGCACTATGAAGCTGTGCAGGTAACCTTTGATAGTACAAATATAACATATAAAGAACTTGTTGAGATTTTCTGGCAACAAATAGATCCAACCGACCCAACAGGACAATTTGCGGACAAGGGCTCCCAATATAAAACTGCAATATTTTATCATAATGAAAAACAGAAAAATATAGCCGAAGAATCGAAAAAAGCTTTGGAAAAATCAGGTAAATTCGATAAGCCGATAGTAACAGAAATTAAAAAAGCTTCTGCATTCTATCCGGCTGAAGACTACCATCAGAATTACTATAAAACGTGTCCTATAAGATATCAAAATTACAAGATTGGCTCCGGAAGAGAATCTTTTTTGAAGAGAGTCTGGGAGAAGGTTAAATAAAACTCCTTTAGATATTTAGCAACTTCTAAGGCAGTTAATTTACAGTTTTTTAGAAAAGGTAATATCGAAATGAAGCGCTGAGTGAGCCTCTATAGGTCTCGCCGTTATAATCGTTGCTTGTATAATAATAGTAAGTTCCTCTTAAACCGAAGGATAATCGGTACTGAATATAGTAGGTGGGCGATAAAGATACCGAAAAGTATTCCCTTTTTATTTCATAATATCTGTCTTTAACGTTGTAATATCCGGCATTTAAAGTTAGGTATAACTTTTTAAGCACTTCGTAATATAGAGAAGATGAAATATTTATATTTTTGATTTCAATTGAATCGGAAACATAAGTTTCTCCTTCTAAATCGAATCTAAATTGGAGTTTAGTTGAAATAGGTCTGGAATACCTGAATCTTCCCCCTAAAAAGAAATCCTCATAGTTTATTTCAGGGCTTGTCCCATAATCTTTAGAAAATTTAAAACCGGTGTACCCTCTAATTTCATATCCTCTATCTCTATTCATTCTGTAAGTGTAACTTCCTCGGTTAATTATCTCATCGATTCTAATAGTTGGGACTGCACCCAATCTATCAGAATTGAATCCTTCTAAATTCTTAATTAAATTTTCAAAATCTCTCCAGAATTCACGTACATCAAGGTAATGACCTTTATTTCTTAAAAAGTCTGTTATAAGTGCTAAATCCTCTTTTGAAATATTCTTATCTAAGTTACCCAATTCTGACAATTCCTCTTCGATCTTAAGCACCTCGTAAGCTGTTGATAAAGGAATCATCCTGCCAAATCCAATACCGGCTTCTAACTCTCCCGACACTCTGCGAAAGTCTGAAGTATCTGCGTTTCTCCACCAACCTTGAAAATTACCTCCTAATGAAGCAAAAAAAGGTGCAGAAAAAGGATAAACTTTATAATCACCTTCACTTCTTAAATATGCGTACAGTTCATTTTCATTATCTTCTCTATTAAAACTGCCATATGGATTAATCATTAAATACCAATCATTTTTTAAACTGTAATATCTTTTATAATAATCCATCTGCATAGAGCTACCTTCCCGCGAAGATTCCGATTTTTCAAAATCATAACGTAAGTTTCCATAAAAATACAAATTATGATAGCTTACAACTCCTGGATAGTACTCCATAAGATAATTGTAACCTATACTGTCGTTTATAGAAGCTATAAAACTAACGATAAGTAATAACATAATATCCTCCTTCTTTTACAAATGTAAAATAAGATATTTATACTATTTTGCAAGACTAATTTTCATATGCTCTTGACATTTATATTTGTATCCCTAAAATTGTAAAGAAGATTTCCAATATGAAAACCATAAAAGGAATGAAGTTTGAAACCCTCATAAGTGAAAACGATATAGCTACTCGAGTAAAAGAGCTTGTAAAAGAAATCGCGGAAGACAGCGACGGCAAGGAAATTTTTGTAATAGGTATTCTTAAAGGAAGTTTTATCTTTTTATCTGATTTGTTAAGGCTGTTCAATGTACATAACATACATCCTTCCTTGGATTTTATTACTGTTGAATCCTATGGTTCGGGTAAAACATCCTCCGGAAAACTAAAAATGTTAAGAGATATTACAACCGATATTGAAAATAAGTGGGTTTTAATTGTTGACGATATACTCGATACAGGCAGAACCTTAGCTTTTGCAAAGGAATACTTTCTAAAAAAGAAGCCGGCTTCTATAAAAACCTGTGTTTTTCTTGATAAACCGGAAAGAAGAGTAAATGAATTTAAAGCTGATTATGTGGGGTTCGAAGTTCCGGATAAATTCGTTGTGGGATATGGTATGGATTACGATAATCTCTTCCGTGAACTTCCTTATGTAGGGGTTCTCTCGGATGAGGAAGATACATAAATTCTTTGAATTTAAGTCAAATAGTTAAACAACCAAATAGTCAAATGGTAATTTTTAATTGATAGGGTACAAAATAATCGCGGATATAATTGTAGTTCTGCACTTTATCTGGATAATTTTTATGTTATTGGGTTTCTTTCTGACTATATACGGATTCTTCAATAAAGTTTTTTTTGAATGGTGGTTGTTTAGAACTCTTCATCTTTCAGGTATACTTTTTGTAGGGATATTAACAATTTTAAGAAGATTTTGTCCTTTAACAATACTTGAAAACTTATCAAGAACAAGATATGATTTAGAGTCTACTTATCCGGGCTCATTTATTGTTCATTATATCGAGAAATTGGTGTACCCCGATGTAAATCAAACACTTCTACGTGTAGGTACATTATTTGTAGCGCTTTTCACACTTGTTGTTTTTGTGACTAAACCACCAGCTAAGATAAAAAACCTTTTCGAATGAATATTTTCTACAAACATAATTGACTATTCGGATTTTTGCTTTTTAAATTAAGAATCTTACCAATATCAAATGAAAAGCTTGACAAACATCTATCGATTTACTATAATTAAAGTCATAAATGAGAAGAAAATCTTTTTTAATTATTAATTTCTTTTATACAATAATATTTTTATTTTTAACTAACAATCTTAAGGCTGAATATTTAGAAAAAACCATTTGGCTTCCTGATAATTTTGGCGGAGTTTACTATCCTTCTGTTACTGTATTCAATTCTAATAACAACAAAATTTATGTAGCAGGTTCAAATGATAGAATATGTATTATAAATGGAATAACTCACCAGAGGTGTGGAGCAGTTAATATAGGCAAAGGAACACACTTTCTCTCTTACAATTCAATATCAAACAAGATATACTGCTCTAATGGTGAATCAAACACAATACATACTATTTCCGGGAATTCAGACTCAATCATTAAAACAATTTCAGTAGGTAATTATCCAAGAGGCTTACAATACAATTACGTAAGTAATAAATTATATTGCGCAAATTACGATGATAACACAATTACAATTATAGATGGTCAGAACGAACAAATTATAAAAACATTAGATGGATTAAGTAATCCAAGTCAAATGTGTTTTAATCCTCTAAACAATAAAGTTTACTGTGGAAATTTTGCTTATAATTCTATTTCGGTAATTTCCGGATCAGGCGATAGCATTGTAGAAACAATTGATTTAAATGCATTTGGCGGTTCTCCACATTGTATGATTTACGATTCTGTACATAATCAGATTTACTCAGGTACAACCTATGGACCCATAGCTGTAATTTCCTGTGATAGCAATAAGGTAATCGACTCAATTAGTGCCCCAGCACTAGATATGACTATTAATTATCAGAACAATAGACTTTACGCCATCTCTAGGCTTTCTTCTTCATCTGAAAAAATCAAAATAATAGACACGGAAACTAATACTTTATTAGATAGTATCTCTTTATCCTATTCTCCTTCATCAATTATATACGATCCAGTAGATGATAAAATTTTCTGCGCCAGTAACAATTATGGACGCGGAACATTATATACAATTGATGCATCAAACGATTCTATAATATCTGAAAATTTTTTGGATAGGGGCCTAGGTCCATTGTTATATTTAGAATTTCAGAATGAATTATATATTCCGGATCATGTTTACGATTTAATCGCGATATTCAACTGCGAAAATGATTCCCTTATTAAATTTTCACGAGTCGGAGCAAGACCCTTAGAATTATCTTACAACTCAATAGATGATTATATATATTGCGCGGCCTCAGATACCAATATATATGCAATTTCATGTTCTCTTAATCTTATTATAGATACGATCAAAATACCTCGCTACCCACAAATTTTATGTTATAATTCCAACGAAAACAAACTTTATTGTGCTTGCGATTGGCGAACTTTAACAATAATTGATTGTTACGCAAATACTATTTTGGATACTTTAATTTTTGGAAATAGTTTTGAGGAACTTATATTCAACTCTATCGATAATAAATTATACTGCTTTGTAGATATGCCTGATACGGGTGTGGTTTATATTGTGGATGGACAAGGAGACTCGATACTCGCTGTCGATAGTATAAGCAGAAATTTAACTGAAGCCACTCACAATACAATTAACGATAAAATTTATTGCGGAAGTCATATGGCAAACGTTCCCATAATAGATGGTAAGGGAGATTCTTTACTGGCAACAGTGAAAGTAGCAAGTTACGGAGTATATCATCTTACATACAATAGTATTAATAATAAAATATACTGTTCTAGCGGAGATAATGAAGTTAAAGTATTAGATGGTTTTTCTGATTCTGTAATTTCAACAATCGATGTAGGTAGTAGTTGCTGGTCTCTTTGCTATAACTCCAATGACAATAAAGTATATGAGGTAGAAGGATACGGAGAAATTAACATTATTAATGGCGTATCTGATACCATTTTAACCTCTCTATACCTCAGTGAAGGTGCAAGAGATTTAATATACTCTCAAAAACATGATAAAATTTACGGATCACACAGTAACGGTGCACTCGTTTCAGTAATTTCCGGGCCGGAAGATTCGCTTATTGATTTAGTCGAAGTAGAACAAGCTGCCGGAGACTTAGCATTATCAGAAAATTCCGATCGATTATACTGCGCAACCCGTAGCAGTATCAGTGTGATAAAATGTTCAGAATTGGGATTTGTCGAAGAATTGCTACTAAATAATGACTTATTTATATATCCAAATCCTAGCTCCGGACAAATAGAAATAAGATATTCTATATTAAAAAAGAGTAAAATTTCCTTAAAAATTTATGATGTTACAGGAAGAATGATAAAAGTATTAATTGACGGTGAAATAGAATCGGGGTACCATACAAATAGATTTAATATTGAAAGCTTAGCAAACGGTATATATTTTGTCTTTTTACAAAGCGAAGATTACCATAATTTTCAGAAATTGATAATAGCTAAATAGTCTTAAAGCTATCTTTGAAAACCTTAATTCAATGGAATAATTGCTTTTTAAACAACTTTGTATTAATCTTAAAGGCTTTTCAAAAAAATAGTTTTAACCACAAAAAACACAGAGTTTTTACTTCTTCTTTGTATTGGTTCAACGGAAAATGGACAAAACGGGTTCTCCAAATAAGTTGGATTTTGATTTATGATTTTCTTTTCTAATCTTTCTTGCATTTTCTAATTTTTTCTTTCTTTCCTCCAGTATTTCTTCTTTCTTACCTGTTAACATATCATACGGAGCAATATAATCAATAGCACTATGCAGCCTCTCATAATTGTAATGTTCTATATATCTATCAATTATTCTTCTTGCATCATCCGGAGAAAGAAAACTACTTTTTCTTATGCATTCTTCCTTGGCTGTCTTGAAAAATCTCTCTATTTTACCATTACTCTCCGGATATCCCACGGAGATATACGTTTGCTTAAGCCCTATATATCTGAGATAATTCTGTAACTCCCTGGATATGAACTGACCTCCTCTGTCTGATATTATTCTTGGTTTTTCTTTCGGAAATTTCTCATGTGCCTTCTGTAACACAAAACATACATCCTTATCTTTCATACTCTTTCTAAGTTCATGCTTAACCACAAAACGAGAATATCCGTCTATTACTACTATTAAAAACATAAAACTACCAAGTACATTTACATATGTTATATCTGTATGCCATTCCTCATGAGGTCGCTCAGGTTGTACGTAACCCTGACCTTTCTTGCTCTCTTTCCTCGCTATATATCCGTTTAAAAGACCTTCTTCCTTTAGTATCCTGTAAACAGTGGAAGGACTTGCATATGCTATATCTTCGTCGATCATCTTGTAACATAATCTACGATATCCCTCCTTATCTTCATTACTTCGAGCATATTCTGCTATCGTTTCTTTTTCCTTATCCATAAGCCAATGAAATTTTGGCATCTTTCCGTTATGATTATTCGAAATCCCATATCTCTTCTTCCATCCGTAAAATTTACACCTGCTTATGCCTGTATACGATATAAGCTCCTTTAACGGCAATTTTGTCCTATTTCTGTAATTGAAAATAGTCTCCATTATATCATCCCTTATCTCAGGTGTTACCCAACGATGATTCAAATCTCCCCATTCTCCTTTTTTTTTAGTTTTATATTCTCCTCCGAAAGCCATGAAATAACTTCATTTAATTTCTTTATTTTACCTCTTAATGCCTTTTCTTCGGGTACTCCGTCTCTGCTGCCTTTTTTACTTGTAAATGTCTCTATTCCGCCTTCGAAAAACTCTTTCTCCCATCTGTAAAACACATTTGGGTGTATACCATATTCCTCACATATCTCTGATACGGGAATACCATTCTTTAAGTGTTCACGTAAAAGCTCTACTTTTTTCTCCGGGCTAATTCTCCTTCTTTTTCCCATCTCTTTTCCTCCTCTTCCCAACTTATTAAAATTAACCCATTTGTCAATTTCCATCTGAAGCAGGACATCTTTTCTTACTAATTAACCAATCAACCAATTAACTAATATACTGATTGATCTCTGATCAATCAAATACCGCCCCATCACCTGCCGATTTTACTATTTTAGAATATCTCTCGAGATAACCGCGTGGAATATCTTTTTTAAAAGGTTTAAAAGCTGCTTTTCTTTTCTCTAACTCCGCATCATCTATCAAAACGTCTATCCTTCTACCCGGAATATCGATCTTAATAGAGTCTCCCTCTTTAAGCAGTCCAATAGGACCGCCAACTGATGCTTCAGGTGATATATGGCCGATAGCTGGACCTCTCGTTCCGCCTGAAAATCGGCCATCGGTTATAAGAGCAACAGATTTCTCAAGATCCATACCCGAAATAGCTGAAGTGGGATTCAACATTTCCCTCATTCCAGGTCCGCCTTTTGGACCTTCATATCGAATCACGACAACATCACCCGCTTTAATTTTACCGCCCAAAATAGCCTTATTAGCATCCTCTTCGGAGTTGAAAACTCTCGCAGTGCCAGTAAACTGCATCATAGAAGGATCAACGGCAGATTGTTTAACAACTGCTCCGCCTGGTGCAAGATTTCCTCTCAAAATCGCAATTCCGCCCTCTTTACTGTAAGCATTGCCAATCGACCTTATTATATCATCATCATAAATTTCGGCGTTTTCGGCTATTTCTTTTGTAGTTAATCCGCTCACGGTAATACAGTCGTTTATTTTCGATTGAAGCGATTTTAAGACTGCCGGAATTCCACCCGCATAATTTAAATCCTCCATAAAATAATCTCCCGCAGGTCTGATTTTGGAAATATTCGGCGTATCTTTACTTATTTCATCAAAAACTTCCAGAGGCAAATCGACTCCGAATTCGTGAGCAATCGCCGGTATATGAAGAACCGAATTTGTAGAACCCCCAAGCGCCATATCTATACGAATAGCGTTTTCAAAGGCTTCCTTAGTAACTATCTTATCACAAGTTTTATTTTCTTTAATTAACTCAACTATTCTTTCTCCAGATCTATAAGCAATTCTCTTCTTCTCGGCAGAGACCGCAAGATTAGTCGCGCAACCCGGTAGAGACATCCCCAAGGCCTCTGTAACGCATGCCATAGTATTAGCAGTATATAAACCCTGGCAGGAACCGGCACCGGGACAGGCTTCCTTTTCTAGTGCATACAGCTCCTCTTCTGAGATCTTACCTGCCTGATATGCACCAACTGCCTCAAATGTGTCTCTTACCAGGGAGAGTTTTCTCATTTTATACCTGCCGCTAAGCATAGGGCCGCCGGTCACGACAATCGATGGCAAACGCAGTCGACCCGCACCCATAAGCATACCCGGAGTGATTTTATCACAATTGGTAACGAGAACAATGCCATCGAGCTGATGGGCATTTACAAACGTCTCGACTGAATCAGCTATCAGCTCCCTAGAAGGAAGACTGTAACTCATCCCCTTATGCCCCATAGCAACACCATCGCAAATACCCGGAACAGAACAATAAAAAGGTACTCCGCCGCCAGCAAAAATACCGTTAATGACAGCTTCCTGAATATCACGCAAATGAACATGCCCCGGAATTATATTGGTAACAGAAGAAACAACGGCCACAAACGGCTTATCTATGTCCCTGGGATCAAAACCACAGCCGCAAAGAAGCGCACGTGTCGGGGCTCTCTCTACACCTTTTTTTACAGAATCACTCCTCATTTTTCCCCCTTTAAAAAAATACTCTCACACAAAGACACAAAGAACACAAAGTTTTTTATTTTTTTACTACTCACTACTCTCTACCTTCCACTAATCATAACCCTCATTTAAAATATAAGGTATTAATCCTTTGTTATCTAATAGCTTAATCATCATACCTTCAAGTGACGGGAAAGAATACTCTTTGCCTGAAGATGCGCATCTTATCAGCCCTTCTTCAAGGTTAACATTCAGGGTATCTCCTTCCTTAACCTCTTCGGCTACTTCAGGCTGTATTATCAGAGGTAGTCCTATATTGAAAGAATTCCGGTAGAAAATCCTGGCAAAAGTTTTAGCTATAACGCAGGATATACCGCTCGCCTTTAGGGCAATAGGTGCGTGTTCTCGCGATGAGCCACATCCAAAATTATCGCCACCAATTACAATATCGCTCTCACCTATTATCTCGTCAAAATGCTCACCTTTAATAGGTTCAAAAAGATGTGCCGCCAATTCATTTGGATCCGTCATATTAAGATATCGCGCCGGAATTATCAAATCTGTATCGATGTTATCGCCAAATTTCCAGGCTTTACCGTGTATTATTTCCATTACAGCACCTCCTCAGGATGAACAATTCTACCTGCGACAGCAGAAGCTGCCGCAACTGCTGGATTAGAAAGGTAGACTTCGCTCTCATAATGTCCCATTCTTCCGACAAAATTACGATTTGTTGTAGCCACAGCTTTTTCTCCCGCGGCAAGAACACCCATATGACCGCCCAAACAAGGACCACAGGTTGGAGGGCCGATTACCGCCTCTGCCTCCCCAAAAATCTCAAGTAATCCGTTTCTAAGGGCTTTCATATAAATTGCAGGTGTCGGAGGAGCAATTATCAGTCTTGTACTGGGAGCTACTTTCTTTCCTTTCAGTACCTTAGCTGCAATTTCAAGGTCATCATACCAGCCGTTTGTACAGGAACCGATAAATACCTGATCAATTTCTATCTTTCCTAGGTTTTTTATACTTTCCGCATTTGAAGGAAGATACGGCAAGGAAACTTGAGGGTCAAGTTCCGAAACGTCGAATTTACGCACATCAGAATATTCCACATCATCATCACTCTGGTACATTTTATAGCTTCTTTTTGCTCTATCCTTAACGTACTCTTCGGTAATCTTATCCGGCAGGAATATGCCGTTCTTCGCTCCGGCTTCTACAGCCATATTACTCATTGTCAACCGCTGATACATACTCAATTTGGATATCGTACTTCCTATAAATTCAAGAGATTTGTATATAGCCGAAACATTCCCAAGCTCCTTTAAGGTCATGAGAATCAAATCCTTGCCGTAAACCCATTCTTTTAATTCGCCTGTATACTCAAGTTTGATGGTTTCCGGAACTCTAAGCCATATTTTGCCAGTTAAAAGAGCTCCGGCAAGGTCAGTACTTCCTACTCCGCTTGAAAAACATCCAAGAGCTCCGTATGTACAGGTATGACTATCTGCTCCGATTACAAGGTCGCCGGGGCCAACAAGTCCCATTTCGGGAAGCATACAGTGTTCTACCCCACACCTTCCGGTTTCAAAGAAGTATTTAACATTATGCTTTTTTGAAAATTCTCTGAGTTTTTTTACATTTTCAGCAGACTTTATATCCTTATTAGGCGTAAAATGGTCGGGAACAAGAGCAATTTGTTCATTCTTTATATTTGCATTTTTAATATCTTCAAGTATGTTAATAGTTATTGGCGCAGTAACATCATTTGCAACCATAAAGTCTACATTCGCAACAATATGCTCACCTTGGTTTACCTCATCCTTACCTGCATGTGCCGCGAGTATCTTTTCCGTTATCGTATGTCCCATAATTAAACTCCGTATTCCTTTTTTTCTTTCATTTTTTTCTTTAAAACAAGACGGTTCAAAGCGTTTACAAGAGCCTCAGCACTTGCAATAACAATATCGGTTTTAGCAGCCCTTCCAACAGAACCAATCCCATCTTCCTCAATATAAACAGTAACTTCTCCCTGAGCATCCGAACCACCTGTTATGGCACTAATACTGAACCGGGTGATCATAACTTCATCCGGAACAACCTTTCTGACCGCGTCATATATAGCATCGACAGGCCCGTCACCTGAACCTTCTTCTTTAAAGTATTTACCGTCAACTTCTATTTCAATTGTAGCAGAAGGAATAACATCAGTTCCGCCGGAAAAATTAGCAGAAAGCAGTCTATATTTCTGTTCCATCGTGAAAAGTTCTGACGCGACAAGCATTTCAAGGTCCTCATCGTAAATTTCTTTCTTTTTATCGGCAAGATCCTTAAATTTCTTGAAAAGTTTATCGATCTCTTCATCAGAATACTGATAGCCAAGAGCCGTTAGTTTATTTTGAAACGCGTGTCTTCCCGAATGTTTTCCGAGTATCAACTCATTGGAAGGCAGTCCTATATCCTCAGGTTTCATTATCTCATACGTACTTTTTTCTTTCAGTACTCCATCCTGATGTATTCCGGCTTCATGCGCGAAGGCATTCTTCCCGACAACGGCTTTATTTGGCTGTACCTGTACTCCGGTAATCAAAGAAAGTGCTCTGCTTGTCGGATATATGTGTTTTGTATTGATATCCGTTTTAAACTCGAATAGATCTTTCCTTGTATCGATTATCATTACAAGTTCTTCCATAGAAGCATTTCCCGCTCTTTCTCCAATACCATTGATTGTGCATTCTACCTGCCTTGCTCCTGCTTTTACTGCCGCAAGAGAATTAGCTACGGCAAGACCAAGGTCATTATGACAATGAACACTTATAACAGCATCGTTCTTAATTTCGTCTTTCAAATAAGCAATAAGCTTGGAAAACTCATCCGGAGTAGTGTACCCAACAGTATCCGGTATATTTACAGCCTTTGCACCGGCTTTTATCACAGCTTTGCAAACTTTAGCCAGAAATTCGCACTTTGTCCTTGTCGCATCTTCTGCTGAAAATTCAACGTTATCCGTGTATTTACAAGCATGTTCTACTCCATTTATTGCCGCTTCAAGTACTTCGTCCTCTCCCATTTTGAGCTTATACTTCATGTGAATGTCGGATGTAGCTATGAAAACGTGAATACGCGGCTTTTTAGCGTGTTTAAGAGCTTCCCAAGCACGATCTATATCCTTTTCTCTCACTCTGGCAAGACTTGCTACTTCAGGACCTTTTAAGGCTTTTGAAACCTCTGTTATGGCTTCAAAATCTCCTTCGGAGGTGATGGCAAATCCGGCTTCAATGCAATTGACATTCAATCTCTGTAGATGTAAGGCTAATTTCACCTTTTCATCCACATTCATGCTAAATCCTGGAGCCTGTTCTCCATCTCTAAGAGTTGTGTCAAATATATAAACTTTTTCTTTCATTTTTGCCTCCTTTTATTTTAAGGTCCATTAAAAAAACAAAAACAGCAGTTAAACACACTGTTGGGTAACCAAATCAGACTCAAAAAGTCTTATTTTCTTTGAAAATTATCCCCTTTTGGTTTTTTGTCAAGCCCACCACAACTCCACACACCAAAAAAACTAAAAATATTGAACCACAAAGTACACAAAGATCACAAAGTTTTTACTTTTCTCTTTTTCTTAAAACCTAAAAACTAAGACCTAAAACCCAAATTAACCACAGAAAGCACAGAGAAACACTATATTATTTTTGTTTAAAAACGAGGTTGTACCCAAAAGTTGTACCACTTTTTTTGATTTTATTGTGGGATTCAGGAATTCTTTCCATACTTAACTTTTCAATTAACATTTATTCCTCTTTCTGCAAGATAGGTA
>Ga0307437_1000203_pt1 | contig 49229 bp, 42 predicted proteins | sample SalMarWE160390MG_FD_202146 | JGI IMG/M metagenome (GOLD analysis project Ga0307437, IMG submission 202146) | Salt marsh sediment microbial communities from the Plum Island Ecosystem LTER, Massachusetts, United States - WE1603-90 | ecosystem: Environmental > Aquatic > Marine > Intertidal zone >...
ATCAGGGGCGGAAATGCCGGTGGTCGTCCCTTCAACGGCGTCCACGGAGACTGTGAAACGAGTACCGTGCTTGGCTGTGTTGTGCTCTACCATGGAATGAAGCTGGAGTTGTTCAATCCGCTCCTGTGGCATACAGACGCAGATAAGACCGCGGCCGTGAGTGGCAAAAAAGTTCACGGTCTCGGGCGTGACCTTCTCGGCGGCCATAATGAGGTCGCCCTCGTTTTCCCGATCTTCATCGTCAGCCACGATCACAAACTTGCCGGCCTTGATATCTTCAATGGCTTCGGGTATGGTATTAAACTTTACGTTGTTGTCCATCGTCACCATCCGCTTTCTATCAGTTTCTCTCTCGTAAGAGCGTTGTTGGTTCTGTTTCCTTGTATCTTGAGAACGTACTTTCCAATCATGTCAAATTCAAGGTTCACTCTGTGGCCGCTTTGCAAAAGACCCAACGTTGTCTCTTTGATGGTAAACGGAATCAGGTTGACACCGCACCACCCCGAGCGGCAGGCATTGACCGTGAGGGAAACTCCGTTTATCGCGATTGAACCTTTGTCAATTACCAGTTTGTCAAAGTGTGGATCGAATCTGACTGCCAGCTCGAGTGACTGCCCGACAGGTCGCACGTAATCGACGACACCGGTGTCATCGACGTGGCCGCTGACAAAGTGGCCGCCTAACCTACCGCCTACTTTTAGCGCTCGCTCCAGATTGATCCGGGAACCGACAGTATAGCTGCTGAGAATTGTGCGCCTGGCCGTTTCCTGTGACACCTCGACCTCGAAAAGCTCCTTGTCTATTGAAACAACCGTAAGGCAGGCTCCGTCGCAGGCGATTGACTCACCCGGTGTCGGATTATCGTTGGCAAATTTACAAGCAACAGATAGAATCCGGTAGTCTCCGCGCGCGCGTAGCTCTTTGATCGTGCCGACCGTTTCAATCAGTCCCGTAAACATAGTTACTCCGTCCTTTTCGGGTAACCGACAAAAACGTTGTCTGTTCCGCTCGCTTGAAAGAAGTAGCGGTCAAATGAGACGGCATCAGCCAGCTTCCGGGCACGTATGTCACCGACGGCGCTGATACCGCTTCCCAGAACAAGAGGAGCCATGATGATTATGTACTTATCCACCAAACCAGCCTTCAGGAAAGAGGTCGCAGTTGTGCTGCCTCCCTCAACCAACAGCGAATGGAATCCAAACTCCCCCGCCTTCGTGATAAAATCGTGAAGGTCCAACCGGCCGTCACTGTCGGTTCGCAGACTCCAATAGATGAGGCTATGCCTCCCTCGTTTCGTCCTTGAGAACCTCTCTATCGCTGCTCCGTTAGTCGCGATGATCGTTTTATAATCGCTGTTACTATCCAGAAGCCGGCACCGCCGCGGAAAGTTCAACGACTGCGACAGAACAATCCGATACGGGTTATTTCCCTTCACCAGTCGCACCGTCAAGGCCGGGTTATCCTTACGGACCGTCCCCATGCCAACCACAACGGCGTCAACTTCAGCCCGCAATCGGTGAGCCAGCTTACGTGATTGAGGTCCGGAAATCCATTTTGAGTCACCGGTCACGGTTGCAATCCTGCCGTCCAGCGTCTGGGCCATTTTGAGGATGACAAAAGGCCGTTTGTTCTTGTGGTAGCTAAAGTAGCTTTCGTTGAGCTGGAGGGCTTGCTTTTTCAGCAGTCCGCTTTCAACGGTCACACCGGCTTTCTTGAGAATCCGTGCCCCTTTTCCGTTGACCCTCGGGTCCGGGTCCCTGACGGAAAAGACAACCTTGCCGATACCTGCCTTGATGATGGCCTCGGTGCAGGGGCCGGTACGGCCGATATGGCAGCATGGTTCTAAATTGACAAAGAGAGTGGCTCCCTTCGCTTTGGGACCGGCTTTCTTGATTGCAGCCCGCTCGGCGTGATTCTTACCGACACATCGGTGGTAGGCTTCACCGACAATCTCACCCTTGTTGACAAGCACGGCGCCTACCATCGGGTTGGGCGAGGTCCACCCTCTCCCTTTTTCAGCAAGATTCAAGGCGCAAAGCATATAAGCGGCATCAGCCGTTTCAGCCATAAAAAACCCCGAAATATTCTTCGGGGCAAACACACCCTCAGGTGCACTAATCTCTGTTCTTCTCCCATCCGGACTATACCGTCGGCGCCTGAATTTCACAGGCTCAGCCGGGAGTATCCCGGCTCACGGGCTTTGACCGCCGGTCGAGGAATTTCGCCTCGCCCCGAAGATTTATGTAGACCAAATATAATCCGCCAATCAGAAAAGGCAATGGTTTTTTTAGGATACAGATCTCGTGGTCATCAACTTTCACTTCCTGCTGAACTCTTCCTTCAAAATCCCGTAGCGCAATTCATCCAGCCACCGGCCGTGTTGCATAAAGTTCTTGCGCAGCCGACCCTCAAAGGTGAAGCCGGCTTTCTCCAGCATGCGGGCGGAGGCAAGGTTGGGGTGCATAACTCCGGCCGTGATGCGAACCAGCTTCAATTGCTCGAATCCGAACCGCAGCATAAGGCGCAAGGCTTCTGCGGCATATCCTTTGCCCCAGTAGCTTCTGCCCAGCCAGTAGCCCACTTCGGCGCGCCGGTGCTTCCGGCTTATCTGCATCATGCCGATCATGCCGATAATCTGACCGGTAGCCTTCAATTCAATCCCCAAATGATACTCATTCCCCTTTTTCAACTGCTCCCGACTGAACTTGATGAATTGGAGGGCATCTTCTCGTTTGTACGGGTGAGGTATAAAGGTATACCGACTGATCTCTCTGTCTCTGGCATGCTCGTATATTGATTGCGCGTCGGACTTGGTGACTTTTCTAAGGTTGACGCTTTTGCCTTCGATTTTCATGCGTCTGCTGCCTGATTCTGGAATTCGTTAAGCCAATACAGCATAAAAGCCAAAGGTTGTCAAGCAGATGGGAAGTAGGGCACGAACCCTGCGATCCCCAACCGCGCATTTTGTAACCGATTGCCAACCAGTCAATTGCGGCTCAAGCTGCAACGTCGGGCAGACTTGGGTATTATTGTCTATTTTATCGGCTAGAGCTGCTTATCGCCGGCAGTCTGCCGACAATTAATATATCATGGGAGATTCTATGGTTTCTGGCCAGGCAACACAGGCTATCTTAAACCTGTTCCTGCCCATATACGTGCACTCTCTTCGGATTGACAGTGTCCTCGACTTTGACCTCTATGTGTATACCGGACGAGATGTTGTCCTGTATCGTGCCTGCTATCTTCCCTTCACGGCAAAAACGCAATCGGCTCTGCTGGATAACAACGTAAGCCGTCTCTATGTCCCAATCGACAAGCGGCGCCAGTATCAGAGATACATTCAAACCCACATCGACAGGATTCTGGCAGACCCGTCGGTTGATGATTTCACCAAGGCCAGTATCGTCTACGACAGCGCCAAGGAGCTGATCAAAGACGTCTTAAGTAATCCAACTTTAGGAGAGAACATCAAGAGCAGCCAGGCCATGGTGGAATCGACGGTGCTGTATGTTCTTGAAGGACATAACGCCTTCCACAATATGCTGCGCGTGATGTCGTTTGACTATTCTGTTTACTCTCACTCGGTGAACGTATGCACCTTCTCTCTGGCGCTGGCTCACGCTGCCGGAATGGACAGCACTAGGGAGCTTATCGAACTGGGCACCGGCGCCCTGTTGCACGATGTCGGTAAGACTAAGATTTCCGAGTCTATTCTCAACAAACGTGGCCCCCTCGACCCATCTGAAATGGAAACCGTCCGGCAGCACCCGCGGTGGGGCGTTGAACTGGTCAGAGAGACCGATCTAATCCCCGAAGTATCGTACCTGCCGATCAAGCAACATCACGAGCGGGAAGACCATTCGGGGTACCCAGACGGCGTTGGTAGTGATGAGATTCATGCTTTCAGTAAGATCCTGGCCATTGCCGATGTGTTTGACGCCATGACCACGGAACGGGTCTATCGGTCGGCGGTAGGCACCTTCCCGGCCCTCAAGACGATGCACGCTGAGAAGGATACCTTTGACCGGAGGTTCTTAGAGCTGTTTACGCGGCTTCTGGGACCGACCAATCTGGCGGCTCTGTGAGCGTTTGTCAGGTTTGCTCTTGGTTGCAACTTCGCAAGGGTAGCCTTAGGGCCGACCGTTCGCCTCAGGAGCCGATAGCCCCGCGTTCATCATATCATCTGTAGCTGGCTGTACTTAATGAAACGTAGGGCATCTTCTCGTTTGTAGGGATGAGGTATAAAGGTATACCGGCAGATCTCTCTTTTCCTGGCATGCTCCTAAATGGACTGCGCGTCGGATTTGGTGACTTTTCTAAGGTTGACGCTTTTGCCTTCGATTTTCATACGCCTGCTGCCTTCTCCGGATATCGTTGAGCAAATACATTGCCTGGGTTATAGGTTGTCAAGTAGATAGAAAGTCTGGCACGGTGCCTGTGATCGTGCCACGTGAATACTATCCGAATGGATTGGGAGGAGGGCAGTGCTCCCACCTTACACGATAGAAAGCTCCAATTGACTATCCCTTTACACCACCGTATATTCGGCCCAATACGTAAGGAGTAGGCCAGATGAGACCGAAGAGTGTTAAGGCCGCGCGCGGCGTGAAACTATCCTGTAAGGGGTGGCACCAGGAAGCCGCCCTAAGAATGCTCAACAACAATCTCGACCCGGAGGTTGCGGAAAAACCGCAGGAGCTGATCGTCTACGGCGGGTCCGGCAAAGCCGCCCGCAACTGGGAGGCGTATCATGCCATCGTCAAGTCGTTAAAGTCGCTTGAAAATGACGAAACCCTGCTGGTGCAGTCGGGCAAACCGGTCGGGATTTTCAAAACGCATGACTATGCGCCCCGCGTTCTGATCGCCAACTCGCACCTGGTGCCGGCCTGGGCGACATGGGAAAAATTCCGCCAGCTTGACAAACTGGGGCTGATTATGTTTGGCCAGATGACGGCCGGAAGCTGGATTTACATAGGCACCCAGGGAATAATTCAGGGGACGTATGAAACGTTTGCCGCTGCCGGTGTTAAGCACTTCGGCGGCGATTTGAGCGGCAGGTGGATCCTTACTGGCGGCATGGGTGGTATGGGTGGTGCTCAGCCGCTGGCCGCCACGATGGCGGGAGCGTCGATACTAGTGGTCGAAGTCGATGAAGCGCGGATCAATCGACGGCTCAAAACCGGCTTCTGCGATATCAAGGTCAAGACGCTCGATAAGGCGTTGAAACTTATCAAAGAACATTCCAAGTCAAAAGAACCGATCTCAATCGGGTTGGTGGGTAATTGTGCTGAGATTTTCCCCGAAATCTTCAGACGCGGCATCTTACCGGACGTGGTTACCGACCAAACTTCCGCCCATGACGAACTGAACGGCTACATTCCCGAAGGGTTGACCGTCACTGAAGCTAATCGCCTGCGCAAGAAAGACCCGAAAGCGTATATCGAACGCTCCTATGAGTCGATGGTCAAACACTGCGCCGCCATGATAAAGTTTCAAAAGGCCGGTTCGGTCGTCTTCGACTACGGCAACAACCTGCGCGGCCAGGCCAAGACCGGCGGTCTCAACAATGCCTTTGATTACCCCGGCTTTGTGCCGGCCTATGTCCGTCCGCTCTTTTGCGAAGGGAAAGGTCCCTTCCGGTGGGCAGCGCTTTCCGGTAACCCGAAGGATATTGAGGTCACCGATCGGGTCGTCCTTGAGCAGTTTGGCTACAATAAATCTCTGGTGCGCTGGATAAAGATGGCGCAGGAGAAAATCCCTTTCCAGGGCCTGCCGTCGCGCATCTGCTGGTTGGGATATGGCGAGAGAGCAAAATTCGGTGAGATCATTAATGATTACATAAAGAAGGGGAAGATTTCCGCGCCGATTGTGATTGGCCGCGATCATCTCGACGGCGGCAGCGTTGCTTCCCCCAACCGTGAGACGGAAGCGATGCTTGATGGTTCCGATGCCATAGCCGACTGGCCGCTTCTTAACGGCCTGCTTAATGCCGTGTCCGGAGCGAGCTGGGTTTCTATTCATCATGGCGGCGGTGTCGGCATCGGCAATGCCATCCATGCCGGCCTGGTGATTGTCGCTGACGGCACCAAAGAGATGGCGGTGCGTCTCAACCGGGTGTTAACCAACGATCCGGGCACCGGCGTCATGCGGCATGTCGATGCCGGTTACAAAGAAGCAGCCATGTTCGCCAGGAAGCACAAAGTGAAAATACCAATGATGAAAAAGTGACCCTGCAACGTGAGCATCATATAACGCATACTGTTTTGCTGCCATGCCTCTGGAAAAGAAAGCAACACTTTTAATTAGAAATGTCGGCCAGTTGATAACGATGGCCGGCCCCGTCCCTCGCCGCGGCGATCAGATGAAAGAGATTGGCCTGATCGAAAACGGTGGGGTGGCTGTCGCCGGAGAAGAAATCCTTGCCGTGGGTAAGTCCGACGATGTGGAGGGTCGTGCCCCGCTGGCTGAGGGCTGTGCGGTTATTGACGCTGACGGGGCGGTGGTGACTCCCGGCCTGATTGACCCGCACACCCATCCGGTTTTCTCCATGACGCGTGAAAAGGAATTCGAGATGCGCACACAGGGAAGGTCTTACATGGAGATAGCCCAATCGGGTGGCGGCATTCGGGCTTCGGTGCGCGACCTTCGAACGAGCTCCGTTGATGTATTAATAAGGGAAACAAAAAAACGTCTCGACCGGATGTTGCGCCACGGGATCACCACTATTGAGGCCAAGTCTGGCTACGGCCTGTCTACCGAATCCGAAATAAAGCAACTCGAAGTTGTCCGCGATCTGAACCTGGTGCACCCTATTGACCTGGTGCCGACCTTCCTGGGCGCGCATGAGGTGCCCGACGAATACCGGGATAAGCGGAACCAATATATTGACCTCATTATCGATGAGATGATACCGGCTGTAGTTGGGGACAGCCTGGCAGAATTCTCAGACATTTTTTGCGAGGAAGGTGTCTTTGACATCGAAGAATCGAAAAAGATTCAACAGGCAGCTTCGAGAGCCGGTCTCAAGTTAAAGTTTCATGCCGACGAGCTGAAGTCTACCGGCGGCGCCGAATTGGCCGCCTCGCTGCAAGCCGTTTCCGCCGACCATCTGGTGTACATTTCCGATGCTGGCATGCGCGCCATGGCCAGGTCCGGTACGGTAGCTGTCCTGCTCCCCGGGACCACTTTCTCTCTGGGCGGGAAACAATACGCCCCGGCACGCAGGCTGATTGAGGCCGGAGTGGTGGTTGCCCTATCCACTGACTGCAATCCCGGCTCAAGCTATACCGAGTCTCTTCCGTTTATCCTGACTTTGGCGGCATTGGAAATGAAACTGACCGCGGCCGAAGCGCTCTGCGCCGTGACTGTCAACGCCGCCTGCGCCATCGACCGGGCCGGGAAAATCGGCCTGCTGAAAGAGGGGCTGCCGGGCGACCTTGTTATCTGGGACATCTCCGATTACCGGGAACTCCCTTACCATTACGCGGTCAACCTGGTCAGGAAAGTCGTGAAAAGGGGCAAGGTTGTTGTGAACAACTAACGCCATGGGACGTTTAACTATTGAGTCTATGCTGACGTCGAAGCAAAACTTAGCCGTTATTTTGGGACTGGTGTTCTTGCTGTCTGCCGGTTGCGGCGTATACACCTTCAACCCGAAAGGTAAGTCGTCGATAAAGAGTATCGCCATTGAGCGCTTCAAAAACCAGACGCCCGAGTATGGACTGGCTGACCAGATGACCGACGTGGTAATTGATGCCTTAATTGCCGATGGCAACATGAAGGTTGTTTCGCTGGAAAACGCCGACGCCGTCTTGAGCGGGGTGCTGACCCGTTATGAGAGAAAGCCGTATGAGTATGACCAGAATGACGTTGTCGAAAGCTATTACGTTGACATGGATTTTGAGATTACCCTGAAGAATCCCCGCGACGATTCTGAAATCTGGAAGGAAAAGATGACTCAACGGGGAGTTTATGCGGTCGACAATGAAACGGAAGAAGACGGTCGGCAAAAAGCTGTCGAGTTGCTGATTGAAGCTATTATTAATAAAACCACTAAAAGCTGGTAATGCAGACAGTGTCTGTTTTATCTGGTTCAAGCAATGTGTAATCGAGACATCAAGTGAGGAGTTGTTTGGCACTCACACTGAAAGCCACACGACCCCGTAACGACAAATTTCATTGACACACTTAAACTATGTTGCTATTATTTTTAACTGGAAATAACCTATGAGACGCAATTTCCCCAAAGCTACTCTGGTAGCAGCCACCTTTTTGTTTGCCCTGTGCAGTCTCACCGGCTGGGCTAAAGATATAAACTCCAAGGCCGGGACCAGCGCTTTTCCCTTTTTGAAAATAAATTTGGGGGCGCGGGCGGTTGGGATGGGCGGTGCCTTTACCGGGCTGGCCGATGACGAGTCGGCGCTCTACTACAACCCGGCCGGCATTGCCTCGTTTGAGGGAAGGCGCTTTATTGCCGGCTATCACAACTACTTTGCCGACATGCAGTCTGGATTTCTCGGTTACACGAACCGGCTCGGCGAGCGTCTGTACTGGGGCGGCTGGATCAGTTATCTCAATTACGGTGAGTTTATTGAAACCGACAGCACCGGCGCCATACTGGGCGATTTCTCCGGCGGGGACATCCTCGCCGCGTTCACGCTGGCGGTTAGACAGAATGACAACATCAGGCTGGGTGGCACCGTTAAATTAATCTATGAACGGGTTCACGAATACTCGGCCTCCGGTGTTGCTGTTGATTTAGCAGCCAAGTACTCCAGCGACAGAGGTCGCTTCGGGGCGGGGTTGATGATCCAGAATTTGGGCAAGCAGCTCTCCGCATTAGGCGTTGAAAAGTATCGGTTACCGTTGACCGTTCGCGGCGGCGTTTCCTTGCGACCGCGAGCCTATCCGCTCATCATGGCAGGCGATGTTATCCTCCCTATCGATAACGACGTGATTGTGGCTTTGGGAGTGGATTACTATGAGTTTAAGCCTTTCTATGCCAGAATAGGCTGGAACAGCTTCGGCTCGAACTTCCGCGGCGCCGATTCCGACGACACCTGGGCCGGCCTCTCCCTTGGAGTGGGCTTCGACTATGGGAAACTGCACATTGCGTATGCCTACTCCCCCAGCGCCGACCTGGGCCAAAGCCACCGCATAACCTTAACAGGGGGTATATAGAATGAGAAGAAAAGTTCATACGCAGTTCTGGCTGCTGTTGACGGCGTGCTGTTTGTTGTTGCTGATGGCCTGTTCTTCCTCGAATGTGTCAAATCCGAAATCGGTCGTGATAACTATGTTTGGGGCGATGGAAAAAGACGACAAGGCCACCCTGGCTCACCTTCTGGACCTGGCCGAGTTGATGCGCAATTTCAGCGAGGATTATGCTCTTCAGACGGACAGCCCACGAGTCCTCACTAATCCGGAGCAGATTCTTGACGATCTGACGGGGGAGGGTCTCACCAAGCGTCGCTGGTTCTCGCTCCAGAGGATAATCAACAAGGTCGAGGTGATGGGGGAGACGGCTACGGTTGAGGTTACGTTTGTTGACAAACAGCAGTCGAAGGGCTACCGCACCAAATTCGGCTTACACGTCGTAAACGGGAAGTGGAAGATATACAGCTTCAAGACCATTTGAAGCGGTAATTGAGCAGCGGCGACTGAAAAACAAAATCCTCATGCACAACGTCAGTTGCTGGCTGTCAACACCGGCTGGACCAGGGGGCAGTATGGCATCGGCAAGCGGATGAACATCCATCATAACCAAACGCTCTTGAATGCCACCTCGACGCGGAAGTACGTGTAGGTCGAAATCCCTTTGCGGGTTTCGACATTTTTTGTTTTAATTATTTATTGGCCATGGCATTTTGGTTATGACTAACATTCGAAGATATTTTCAAACCGGAAATCTCTATTTCCTGACGCATGTAACTTCCTCTCGCATACCGATTCTGGTCGATAACTTCGATTTACTATGGCGGGGGATAAATACAACCCGGGCGAAACACCCGTTCGATTTAATTGCCTGGGTAGTGCTGCCTGACCATATGCATCTTCTGATAAATCCCCTCCAATGTGACCTTTCAGGGATTATGCGAAAGATCAAGCTCGCCTTTTCCGCCAAATATCGTGAAGGCTTCGGGCTGGCCAGCGGAAGGATATGGCAAAATCGCTTCTGGGATCATGGTATTCGCGACCAGGAGGATTTTAACCGGCATCTTGATTATATTCATTACAATCCCGTTAAGCACGGCTTAGTCTCGGCGCCGGCGGATTATCCATATTCCTCTTTCAGGGAATACAGAGCCCAGGGATATTATTCCGATGATTGGGGTGTGCAGGAGCAAATTGTATTAGAAGGTTTATTTGGGGAGTGATAGAATCATATTATTGTCGAAACCCACAAGGGGATTTCGACCCACCGAGCTCTATACGGACCACTCTATATAAGGCTACGGAGCGTCCCAACGTTCTCTCGGAGGAGAAGCTTCTTTCTCGGAAGCTGGAGCTTCAATCAACAGATCGTCATTGTTTAGTTGCTCAACTGTCTTTACGGCCACTGAGTTCATAAGTGTGTTCCAGCTAGCAAAGGCATTACCTCGGCTCCTTGCACTTGCAATCCATACGACCTCACCTGTCTTGGCGTCAAAAAGTCGAAGCGTAAAACGCGCCCAGGGTTTACTGACGTAGTATCCCCCACTTGTCGTTGTCCTCGATTTGGTCTGAAAAGTATAACCAAAAAAACCTTCCCTTACTGTGCCCTCAGTTTTGGTCCGCGTCGACGGAGGAATGTATGATTTACTTTCGCCAGTAGCATATGGATCAATGATCAAGACAGCTTCCACTTCGTTACGGTCTAATAAATCGACCATTTCGTTCTCAGAATACGAACGGCCTGCAAAGAACAACTCGTGAGCCGTCAAACACCCTACTCCAAAATCTGCCAATTCATCCTTAATCCGTATTTCAGCCGACTGTCTGTCGCCAAGATCATAAAGATCAACAAAAACAAGGATTTTTCGATATTGTCGGCCGGAGCATTCCGGGCTTATCTGAGAATTCATGCTAGTCCATGCGCAGGAGATTATGCAGATGTCCAAAACAGAAAAGATGATACTACGCAACGCTACTTTTCGCAATTTCACTTTCCTCGGTTAGGGCGAATTGTCCTGCTGTTTTTCCAGTATAGCATTTACAGCATCCTGATCCAGGTCATACCATGCTCCGGTAGCCGCATCAATCACCACCGGAACAAGGCCAGCCAGTATGTCGAGGATTATCCAGCCCGCACCCACGTGATTTGTTATGGTATAGCTAAGCGGCTTGTACCCATCCTTCTTGAATTCAATGTTATAACTCTTTTTTGACTCCAACTTAAGTTTAAGGGGTGTCTTGCCACGAGGAAATCCGTTTACGTAGACTGTAGCACCGGACGGGTCAGAACTCAGATCGAGTTTACTCGAAGTTCCCTTAAAAATAGCGGCGCAACCAGAAATAAGTGAGACAGTAACGATAACCACTATTGCTTTTTGCATCCCAACCCCCACTGCTTAACAAAGTTAATAAACAACATTAGTTTTCTTTTTCGCTGAAATAAACAATCAACTTTCAATCCTTTCCTCTAGACTCACCTCGTCTGGAGCAGTTCCTCCTCCGGGATGTCCTGCGCTTGCACCCCTTTCATGGCACCGCCAAGGGCGCGGGAGGCTTCGGCCACGATTGAGGCATCCTGATAATGCGTCGTGGCACTGACAATCGCCTTGCCCCGTTTTTCCGGGTTGTCCGACTTGAAAATACCGGAGCCGACAAAGACCGCCTCGGCTCCCAACTGCATGCACAGGGCGGCGTCGGCTGGAGTGGCAATACCACCGGCGGCGAAATTCGGCACCGGCAGCTTGCCGATCTTGGCTACTATTCTGACCAGCTCAATCGGAACACGATGCTCTTTGGCGATGCCGTAAAGCTCTTCCTCCGGCATAACCGTCAAAGATTTCATAGCCGCGTTTATCTCCCGCAGATGCCTCACAGCTTCGGAGACATCGCCGGTACCGGCCTCGCCTTTGGTGCGGATCATCGCGGCGCCTTCGGAAATCCGCCGCAGGGCCTCGCCCAGGTTGCGGCATCCGCACACAACCGGAACCTTAAACGGCCACTTGTTAAGGTGGTGCTTGTTGTCAGCCGGTGTCAGGACTTCCGACTCGTCGACAAAGTCAACTTCCAGTGCCTCAAGCACTTGCGCTTCGGCGATATGTCCGATACGGCATTTGGCCATCACCGGAATCGTTACTAAGCGCTTGATGCTCTCGATAATGTCCGGATCAGCCATGCGGGCGACTCCGCCTTCGGCTCGGATGTCCGACGGTACCCTCTCTAAGGCCATCACGGCTGCTGCGCCAGCTTGCTCGGCGATTTTCGCCTGCTCGGCAGAGACGACATCCATGATTACTCCGCCCTTAAGCATCTCAGCCAGACCGACCTTCACCTTGTACTGCTTATCGTTGAAATCTATCATGTCACATCTCCTTACTTTTGTCCTCTACTATTTGAACGTCTCAGCGTCCCAAAAGATCACCCCGGCCTAGCGATCTACTACCAGACGAAAGGTATTCTACTAACCTTCTTCGCTTGGTGTCCAGCCCGGTTTCCTTCGTCCGAACTGCCGCTATTGTAATCTATGGAAATATAATAAAAAAGGGGCTATAGGACAAGCCCCTAAAAGTTCGTCAAGGATTACTCTCTCGTCACGGTGAAGTCAGGGGTCGGTCACGGGAGAATCCCGGGGGGGTTCACTCTTACCCGATGCACCCCATCGCTCACCAGCGCCCTTTGTGCTGGACCGTTCTTACAGTCCGCTCAAGGCCAGAGCCGTGACCGACTGAAAAATTCGTCCTTATTTGCGGCCCGTGATCCTGTATTTGGCAAAGTGTTGTTTACCCAGAGCCTTTTTGAATGCGCCCTCCTGATTTTCCCAGAAGGCACGCATCTCACAGGTGTCATACACAGGGCAGTTACAATCCTTCCCCTCTGTACAGAGGTTCAGATGTATCGGTCCGTCAATAGCCTCTATGACATCAAGAAAGGATATCTCCCTGGGTTTGCGGGCAATCCGGTAGCCGCCGGTTACCCCCCGGTAGGAAACCAGAATGCTGCCTCGCGTCAAATCCTTGAGAATCTTGGCCAGAAACTCTCTGGGGATCGATTCCGCCTCGGCTATGGAGTTAATCGAGCCAAGCTTGCCTGTCGGCAGGCCAGAGAGGTAACGGACAGCCCTGAGCGCATAGTCTGATTTTCGTGACAACCTCATTTTGCGTTTCCCTTCTCAAATATGTTTTCTACATTCCTACATCATGAGTAACAAGGATTATCTCTCCTTATTTCCATATTGTCGTTGCTATTATACTAAATGAGATACTTCAAATCCACAGAAAAATTCCAACATCGACCTTTTTGTGCCACTACAACTCAGATGTCTATATTCTCTCCAATTAACCAGGGCCGGAACTACCCTCAAAAACAGCCAACTGAATATGAAGTACAGCCCTTCAAAAGTCAAAGGAACTCTTCCAGCAGTAGCAAAAAAACCGGATAACATGATTCAATATTGTTGATTATTACCTGCTGGGATAGATGTAGACATCAGCCATCCACGAACACCAGGGATTTGACCTGCCGTGCCCTATCGCCTTAACGTCTCCAGCAGTCGCTTGTTGTAATAATCAATCAAAGCCTCCCGGCGGATGACGCCAATAACCCTGGTTTGGTCCCGGCCGTCAACTACAGGAATGAGTTTCAGGTCTCTAACACCAAAGAGGTTGAAGGCCTGCTCCAGGTCATCATCAGAGTCAAGGACACAAGTGTCTTCTTTCACTAGGTCCTGTGCAATGACCAGGTAGTCAAGCGAATGCTGGCTGAGGATGGAGCGGATGTCCTGAAAGGAAAGCACCCCTTTGATGTGACCGATGTTGTCTTGAACAACATAGTACGACTCGTTGGAATGTTCCATGATGTCGAATATCCTTACCAGCGACGTTGAGGCAGAGATCGTTTGGAAATCGGTATCCATGATTTCAGAAACTTTGTGTGCTTTCAGGACGTTTATGTCCTTGCCGCCCCGTATATCAATGCCGCGTCGTATCAGCTTCACGGTGTAGACGGAATGAGGGAACATTCGTCGGGCGACCAGCGCCGAAAAGACGACCGTTACCATCAACGGCAGAATGATGCGGTAGTCCGAGGTCATTTCAAAGATAATCAGCAGGGCCGTGATCGGCGCGTGGGTAGTTGCCGCTACCATTCCCGCCATTCCCACCAGCGCATAGGCTCCCGGTGCGGCCGTGGCGCCCGGAAAGAGATGCTGAACCAGTACGCCAAAGGCGCCGCCGGCCACGGCGCCCATGAACAAGGAAGGTGCGAATATGCCGCCAGAGTTACCGGAACCGAGCGTGAGAGACGTCGCCGCCAGCTTCATGAAAATGAGTATGACTAAAAGCCAGATGGCCATTTGCCCATAGAGGGTTAACTTTATTGTTTCGTAGCCGTCGGCCAGTACCTGTGGGTAAAAGATGGCAATAATGCCAAGCAAGAGTCCGCCTAAAGCGGGTTTTAGCATCGGCTGTATCTTTAATCCGTCAAACCAATCCTCAAGCAGGGCGAGTGTTCGGGTAAACAAGACCCCCACCGCCCCCAGCGCAATCCCCATACCGACGTAAAGCGGTATTTCCCAGGCCGAGACGAGCGAGTAGTCCGGCACGTCGAAGGCAGGGTGATTTCCCATAACACTTCGAGTGACAACCGACGCCACGACCGAGGATAAAATTACAGGCGAGAAGGTTGTTATCGCATAATTACCTAAGATGATTTCAAGGGAGAAAAAGACACCGGCGATAGGGGCGTTAAAAACCGACGAAATCCCGGCTGCCGCCCCGCAGCCGACCAGTATCCTGACCCGATCGCTCGACATGCGAAACCATTGCCCGATGCTCGAGCCAATGGCCGAACCGATCTGAACGATGGGTCCCTCCCGGCCTGCCGAGCCGCCCGAACCGATACAGATGGCCGAGGCTATTGTCTTGGCGGCGGCCACACGCGGTCGGATAATTCCTCCAAGGCGTGCCACCGCGTTCATCACCTCAGGGACACCGTGGCCTTTGGCCTCACTGGCATACTTGTACACAATTGGGCCGACCAGCAGTCCGCCCAGCAAGGGGATCACCGGGAACCAATACTTGATGCTGAATCCCTCCGAGCCGATGGCCTCAGTGAGAATCTGGTCGGTCAAGCCGAAGAACAGGTGGTTGAAATACTTAATCAGCGCTATAAAACCAATGGCCCCGAGGGCGGTGCCAAAGCCGACAAGCACGGATAAAATGATCATGACGTTGGTCTGTGAGGATTGTAATTTCTTAAGCAGTCTGTCAATCGTCGGAGAATGCATAGCCTGATAAATCTATCTTGTTAGGGTAATTTCTTCAACAAAATATTGCAAAATTTTGGACCCGGCGCTGGGTTTTCCCATACAACAGAGGTAAATGGCCTTGACTTGTCGATTAGTTTCGTTACCTTTTAGTGAAAAAGTTCACGAAGATCGATGTAGTTCAATTTAGTAGAGGTATGCCGATGCGCACTACGGCCGATGCGGTAATCATCGGAGGAGGAATAGTGGGGGTGGCCGTCGCCTTTAACCTGGCGCGGGAGAAGTACGGTCAGATCGTTCTTGTTGAAAAGGAACCGCTGTTGGGGGCCGGCGCCACCTCAAAAGCCGCAGGAGGAATCAGAGCGCAGTTTTCCACGCGGGTCAATATCGAAATGTCTATGCTCGCCGAGAAAATCCTGTGCAACTTCAAAGAGGAAACCGGCTCGGAGGCGTTGTTCGATCAAGTTGGATACATGTTTCTGCTTCAAGACGAGAGCGATATCGAGCATTTCAAAATCGCCTATGAACTACAGAAGTCACTTGGTCTCAGAGTGGAATTGCTTAAGCCGCAGGAGATCGGACAGTACGCCCCGCATGTCCGCACGGACGACGTAAAGCTGGCTACCTTCTGCCGTGATGACGGATTGGGAGACCCGCACGAGTTCCTGACGGGATACGAGCAGGCCGCCAGAAAGATGGGGGTTGACTTCGAGTTTAACGCTGAAGTCACGGAGATAGATGTATCCCACGGAAAGATTACCGGCTTAAAAACCACCACTGGTAGTATCAGTTGTCCCCTGGTGATAAACTGTGCCGGCCCGCACGCCAAACTGATTGGTATAATGGTGAGTGCCAAGGTGCCTGTCGAGCCAATCAGGCGGCAAATTGTCACCACCGGCGAGCTTGACTGGGTGAAGCCCTTTTTTCCAATGGTGGTCGATGTCAAATCAGGTTTATACTTCCATAAGGAATCCAGGGGAATGCTGTTGGGTTGGGCCGACGGGTCGGTAAAGCCCTCGTTTGATATATCGATTGACCCTGACTATACCGACGCCATTCTGGAAAAGGCTCTGTACCGGATTCCGCAGTTGGAAGAGGCAGAGATCGCCAACCAGTGGGCCGGGCTTTACGAGACTACGCCTGATCATCATGCCATAATCGGCTGGGAGCCGAGTGTATCGGGGATGTTTCATGTCACCGGCTTTTCCGGCCACGGTTTCATGCAGGCGCCTGCTGCCGGATTGGTCACCGCTGAGATTTTGATTGGCAAGAAGCCGCCGGTTGACATATCACCCCTTTCTCCGGAAAGATTTGCTGCTGGCGTGATTGTAAATGAAACGAATGTTATCTGATAGACACTGAAACGTACAAACCAACACAACTACTTATAAGAGCACCTATGAAGAAGCATCTTTTGATTCTGGCCGCGCTGCTGCTTTTGGCGGTCACGATACAAGCAGCAGATCCTGAGCCTGGTGATGAATCACCGGGGCACAGTCAAGCAGGATGTCCGGCTGATCGAGCCGCACAGCTTGGGTATGATCCCTTCCATACGTTCCACAAGATTATGGCGCCTACCTGGCACACCGCCTGGCCGGACAAAAATTATGACACTCTGCTGGCGGCCGGTCCGAAGTTCAAAGAAGCGTTTGCTTCAATCGCCAAGATGGAGCCGACTTTCAAAACCAAAGACGGCAAAAAGGCATTTCTGAAGGCTCGCGATAGCTTCTCCAAGATCATCGAGATGTACGCCGCCGCCGCAAAAAGAGGTGACAAAGAAGCCGTGTACGACCTCATGCCTCAGCTCCACGATGCCTTCGAGATGACCGCTTCAACCCTGCTGCCGGTCTCATATCCGGAAATCGAAGCGGCGGTGATTACCCTGAACCTTATCATGGAGACGCATCTGCCCAAGAACAACATGGAGGGCATTGTCCAATCGACAGAAACACTGGTCGACAGGTTTGTCATCCTGGCGGATACAACCATTATCCCAGATGTGCTGAAAGAGAAGAAAAAAGAAATCCTGACCGAGATTGCCGCTATGAAAATATTGGTCCTGCAGATGAAAGAATGCTGCGACAAGAATGACATGGAACACTACAAAGAACATGCCACGGAGCTGGATATGAAGCTGAAAGGCTTTTTTGAGAAATACATTTGATGCTCAGACTGTGTAATCGTAGGGGAGGAGCCCCTGCCTATTTATGTGGTTAACGCTCACTTAGCGAGTGTAGAGCAGAACCCTTTGTGGGTCTGCCCATTTATGACCTGAATAGGCAGAACCCGCCTTTGGTGGGGTTCCGCCCTACTTGAACTGTGCCCAAACGAAAAAGCCCGCTCTAATGGCGGGCTTTAAGCTTTTAGGAGAGAGGAAAGTGATTTGAAATAACTCACCTCTAAAGTACGGTAAAGGGTTTTTACAGCCACCTCCCGCATTTAGTATTCGCTACCGTCTTTTGGACGGGTCACGGCGTTTACGCAGCGGAGTGGAGACGACCTTCATTGGTTCGGTGTTAGAGATTTTCAAATGACAACCTCTCTCCAATATCTTTATATCAATATGGTGTCAAATCGTCATTTACGCAAGTATTATTTACTAACTGTTGCGGCTGACCAGGCCGTTGATTATCATGTTTTCTAACTGTATTGTACGGTTGGGAGAGACATTTGATTCGTTCTATCGGCCTTGATATTGTTGAAATATCCCGGATAAGGCAGGACATCAGCCAATTCGGCGACCGGTTTGTCCGGCGCATTTTAGGCGAGAAAGAACGGTCAATATACGACCGACACCAGAACAAAGAGACCTTTCTCGCCGGGCGGTTCGCTGCCAAGGAGGCTGTCATAAAGGGACTTAACCCCTTTTTGCAAGAGCGCCCGTCACTTAATGTCGTTCAGATTATCAACGACTCAACCGGCGCCCCAAAGCTGACGCTGCCGCCCGATATACAGCAGAGGCTGGGCAGCGCCGTGTGCCTCCTCTCGTTGACCCATGAAAGAAACTACGCCGCAGCGGTGGCTATATTTGCGGAGGGAAAATGAATCAAAATGAAGTGATCAGGTTGTTTGAAGAATCGGGCGCTCTTCTGACGGGCCACTTCAAACTCAGTTCCGGGCGCCACTCCGATATCTATTACGAGAAGTTCACTCTGTTGAAGCAACCGACCATCTGTACCAGAATCTGCAAAGAGATGGCGACTCGCCTCAAGGATCATCAGGCCGACACTGTCGTCGGACCGACCACAGGTGGCATCATTGTCGCTTACGACGTCGCCCGCTACTTGGGGATTGAGGCGATCTATGCTGAGCCCGGTGAAAACGGACGTATTTTCAAGCGAGGCTTTTCGTTGGATCGTGGGCAGAAAGTAATCATCGTGGACGATGTCATGACGACCGGCCGCTCTATCCGGGAAGTTATCACTTTGGTGGAGTCTTACAACGCTGAGATTGTCGGCATCGGCGAGATGCTGGACCGCTCCAATGGAACGGTGACGTTTGATTATCCCTTTCTGGCGTTAGCCACGGTGCAGGCTGACGACTGGGACCCCAGTGAGTGTCCCCTGTGCGCGAAGGGGATCGAACTTACGCAGCGCGGTAGCAGGAAATCCTAGCGGCCCCTTATATCTCTGGCTATCGAAGACGGGGCAGATGTGGAGAGGCTGTCCCAAAAGGTAGTTCCATCAGGTCTTGGTGCCGACGAAGTCGGCGATGTGACCTGACGGTTGTTCTGGAAGTGTAGAATGCACAACAGCTTCTGTCCACTGTCGGTTCACACCTGCCTGTGGCGGGCAAGAACCGATAGAACGGGCAACTTATGGGACGGTCTCTGGACATCTGCCGCCCACGAAACGTGAGCGTTTGACAACAAAGATGGCCGGAACCGACCCGTCAGAAATCGGCGCCAAGGGAAAAGTAGTAAGCTGGCTTATCCGAGACATGGTAAAAGTCGGTTGACCAGGCTAAGTCATACCGAAGGACAACAAATCCCAGGTTGGCCCGCATGCCGAATCCAAAACCGGTATGGATGTCCTGCAGGCGGCTGTGTCCGTCGGCGGTCGTGCCTCCCTTGAAGTTGTCGTCATACCAAGCGGCGCCCATATCGGTAAAGACGACGCCGACAACCCTGCTGATAACCAGCGGCAGGGGAAAGCGCATGGCAAAATACTCAATCATCGGGAACCGGAACTCCCAGTTCACCAGGGCGTACCTGTTGCCGGACAGCTCATAGTACGGCACCCCGCGCAGAGGCGTGACAACGTCGGCAAAGTAAAGATTTTCGACCTCATACACCTTGGCGTCGAGGGTGCGATTACCGATCCAGTTTGTCGTTCCCCCAAGGAAATAAAGCTTGGGCGTTTCTCCGAAGGAAGCACCTCCGGCCAACCGGAAGGCCATCGAGAACATCTTCTTGAAATGCCAGTACTTGCGGTAGTCGAGGTCGACAGAAGTGAATTCGATGTCGCTGGCATCAAATAGGTTGACCCCTCCCGACAGGGACAGCCTGGCGCGCCGTCCGTTAACCGGACCGGTGATTCCCCAAATGATGTTATCTGTTACGTATGCGAGCTCGCTGGTTGTCACTTTGGAACTGCGATCCGATCGAGGGTCATAAAAGTCAACATATTCCCGGTCAATAAAGTATTGTGAGGCGAAAAACTCCAGGCGGCTGAACACCGAGAAGGGGCGGCTGAAAAACAACTGCAGGCCGTAAAAGCGGTCGGAAAATAAAAAGTCATCGTTGTCGAGATAGAAGTTTTTGGTATGAAACAGCCCCAAGCCGACATTAATACGCTTTCGGTTGTAGAAATAGTACGCCTGCAGGAACGACTGGTCTATGGTGTTTACCAGGTCAGTCGCGATATATATCTGGTGGTTGCCAAGATAGTCGGAGAATACAAAGTACGACTGCCCACGTAGACCAAAATACGAATCATAGGCAAACCCGCCGCCGACAAAGTCTGGCGTAAACTTCACTTTGTATCTCTTGATTTCATATTCTCCGCTTGCCGTGGGTGGCGGAATAGAGTCAAATGAGGGCGGTTCCCTTTGTCCCGACTGATATGCCGCGGCCGTATCTTCAGGAATATCTATCAGCAGCGAATCCAGCGGATCACCTCCGGTAGAACTGACAAAGACGTATTCCTCATCATAGATACCGGTTTCGGTGATGGTGGAGTCGGTTTCTTCCTCATGAGAGGCCGGCGCTGACTTGGACTCGACAACGGCGCTGTCCGTGGCTGTCGAATCCGAAGATTCTATTTGCGTCACGCTGTCGCTTTCGCGGTCTCCCTGTCGCTCATGCGCGGCCAGCGTCCGAGAGGCCTGCCGATTTCGCAAAAGATCGTACTTGCCAAGCATGAAGTCTGTGGACGCCAAAATACCGTTCTCCCCGACCGGAACCAGATCCTTCAGCACGAAAATATCGAAACCACCCTTGTTAAACGCCGAAAAGGCAATCTTCTGACCATCCGGCGACCATGAAACCCAACCCACGCCGGTGAGTATATCAGTCACGGCGTAGTACACAACACTGTCGAGGTACCCGATATATATGTTGTCAATGCCGTTGCGATTGGAAATGAACGCCACCTTCTCACCATCGGGGCTGACGGCCGGTGACGTATTTGCTCCGGGGCCGACGTTAAGCGGGGTAACTTTCGGATCGAGCAGGTCTATCCTGAAAAGATTGTAGTATCCGTACTCAAGGTCACCGGGCATGTAGGCACCTTCGCCGACGTAAGCGTTATCGCCGGGATCGAGAATCGGATTTTCAGGATGAGGCCGGTCAGAAACGAACACAAGTTGATTTGAGTTGGGAAGCCAGCTTGGGTCACTATCGTCGTAGCGGTCATCGGTAAGTTGTTCTATGCGATCTGACTCAATAAAATAAACAAACAGGTCGCGTTTGTGTCCCTTAAGCGCAGAAAAGGCGATTTTCTTGCCATCCGGCGACCACGACGGAGACAGGATGTTGAAAAAGTCAAGCTTCTTTTTCTTGTAGACCTTTTTTCTGGAGAGGTCGTAAAACAGGATGGCATCTTTCCCGCCGGACTTCGCTACAAAGACAAGACTGCGGCCATCCGGTGAAAATGAGATACCCGACACGTACCAGTGAAGCGACTCCAGGTCCGCAGATCGTTCACCTTTCACTAAACGATCGATAACCTGGCCGTCCTCAGCCGAGATCAGGACGATTTCGGTGTAATCGGATTTGTCGGTAAAAATCGCCAGCCTGCCGCCGTCAGGGGAGAACTCCGGCTTTTCGTTGAAGTACGAGCCATCTTCTCGGGCATGGGTGAGCTGCTGGGCAACTTCGGCCACTTCTTTTCGGACGGCAATTTCCGGCCAGTAACGGCGCTTCATCTCCTTGGAGAATTCTTCCCACAGCTTCTTTTCATCGATCCCGATGGCTTCTTTGAGAGCCTTGTTCATCGTGAGATGAACTTTCCCCTTGCGGAAAATGGTTCCCAGTTTTTCCTCACCATACTTCTCCGCAATGAATTTTATCATCGCCTGCCCCTGCTTGTAAGCCAGGAAACCGCCGAGGAATTGGGGGGGAGTAAGGTAGTTGTTGATGGTGGCATCGCGCACATACATGTCGGAAGAGTAATCCCAGCCGTGCCGGGAGGAGTATTCTGCATATCCTTCGGCGAGCCATAGCGGCATGGCAAACAGACGCTGCCGGGAAATTAGGGAGGATAGGGCGTTTCCATAGAGCAGGTCAAAGGTAACGGCGTGGGTGAGTTCGTGGTGGAGCACATGGCGGAAATCCTCATAGGAACCGTTAAAGGGGACAACAATCCTGTTTTTAAACATCTCCGTGAAGCCGCCGACGCCTTCGGGAATCAGCGAGGAGATAATGTTTGTCTGCTGAAAATCATTGTGAGAGTTGTAGACAAAAATTGGTACCCGTCTCTGGATGAGATAGTTCAACTCGTGGCTGATTTCCACGTAGGCTGACTCCAGTACAGCAGCGGCGAATTGAGCTGTAGGATAAGCATCTTCATAGAAATGAATGTCAAAATGCCGCGTCTGGATGTAATTCCAGTCGAAGTCCTTATATCGTACCTTGTTTTTTCCGAAATATGTCTCCTGCGCCTCAGAAAAGGCACAGGCCAGCGTCAGCAGAAGCAACGAGGTTATGAGAGTTTTTTTCATTCTATCGCGTCCTTTGCGCTTTATGATCTTCTCATTGCCTTACCTGCGCTACCCGTTGAACCTCAGTTGACTGAATCTGTGGCTTCACGGCAGCAGGCATTGATCTGCCGAGATTCTCTTTGTTTCAGGCCGTTATGCCTTTACTCTCACTATATCGGCTCCCAGAGAGGATAACTTCTCCTCTATCCTATTATACCCTCGGTCGATATGATAGACCCGCATAACTTCCGACCTTCCTTTAGCGGCAATACAGGCCAGAAGAATTCCCGCCCCGGCCCGAATGTCCGAAGCCATGACTTCAGCACCATAAAGCTCCTTGACCCCGTTGACAATCGCTTCATCGCTGGAGACGGTTATATCCGCTCCTAACCGCCGCATCTCCATCGTATGCGTGAACCTATCTCTAAAAACCGTCTCTTTGATGCGGGAAGTTCCCGAAGCACGGCAGGCGGCCGCCATCAGGCAGGCCTGAAGGTCGGTGGGAAAGCCGGGGTAGGGAAACGTCGTTACTGAAACGGGTGCGACTCTCCTGGGGCCGGTAACGGTGATACTGCCCTTGCCGATCTTTACCTCACAGCCCATTTCCATGAGCTTATGGCATACTAAAGTAAGGTGAGAGGGGTCAAAACCGCTGACCTTCACCTTCCCCGCGGTAATTGCAGCGCTAAACATATAGGTACCGGCCACCAGTCGATCGCCCGAGGCTGTGTATTCCACGCCTTTGAGACGCTTCACCGGCTCAACGACAATGTTCGGCGTGCCGGAGCCATGAATCTTAGCGCCGGCCTTATTCAGGAAATTGACCACGTCGACTATTTCCGGATCACAGGCGGCGTTAGCAATCACCGTTTTTCTTTTAGCAAAGACGGCACCAAACAGGATATTCTCCGTGCCGGTGTGTGATGGTCGATCAAAATAGATCGAGCCGCCAGCTAACGGCTTGCCTTTTGCAACGACATACCCGGCCTTATCGGTAACCATGGCCCCCAGGGCTGCGAAGCCCTTGACGTGGAAATCGACCGGCCTGGCGCCCAGCACACAACCGCCGGGCAGGGAAACTCGCGCCTCCCCCAGCCGGGCCAAAAGCGGTCCCAGGACCAGAAAAGAAGCTCTCATCCGGCGCATTAGTTCGTAGGGGGCCGTGTTTTGGACGATGTTCTCGGCGTTGATTGTCATCACCTGCGCTGACGGGTCGTAGCTGATTTTAGCTCCCAGATGCTCCATCACCTTGGTGATCGTGTAAATATCCTGCAGAGGGGGGATATTCTTGATCGTGGTCTCTCCTCTGTCAATGAGAAGAGAGCCGACTATTATAGGCAGAGCTGCATTTTTGGAACCTTCAACTTTTATCTCCCCCTTCAGTTTACGGGGGCCGTTGACTACAAACTTATCCATACCTGACCTTCTTGTTTGCACCGTGTGCGAACTCCGGCTGGCTTCACACACATATGTGACCGGTTACATAGGTTACACATTAGACCGGGCACATGGGTAACACTTTTTTGAAATTTTAGTCCTTTGTGGGCGGCAGATCTCCACATCTGCCCCCCTCAGATCTCATTTTCCAACCTATGCTTTCGGTTTTCTATCAAATCCAATCAGCCGCCGCTTTGGTTTCTGCGGAGCCATAAGCTCCCGGATAGCATCAAAAACGATCTTGAACTGGGCATCGTATTTCCTTTCCAGGGCGGCAAGTTTTCGCGCCAAATCCGTATGAGAAGCGAGCATTCCTCGCAGCCGAACAAAGGCGCGCATAATTTCTATGTTCACCTGGATAGCGCGTTTGCTGTGCAGGACGCTGGAAAGCATAGCCACACCCTGCTCGGTGAAGGCGTACGGAAGATATTTTCTATGCTGCCCACGACCCCTCTTCAAGGTCACAATTTGTGACCTTAAAACCTGATACTCATCTTTCGTAAGTTGAAACATGAAATCGGCTGGAAATCGGCCTATATTGCGCTTGACGGCCTGCAAAAGTACCTTGGTTTCGACCAGATACAGGTCGGCAAGGTCCTTATCCAGCATGACCTTGTGACCCCGAATCAGTAAAATCGATTTCTCGATCCGTTCACTCGGGACTACAGACTGTTTGGCAACCATAATTTATCCCTCCAACGAGCACCGGTCAAGGCTGCGCCATTCCTCTCATACTGAGTAGGCCCAACCGCTGCAGGTTCTTCCCTGCGCCCGTCAGGGCTCCCTGTCCATTGCCCGGACAGGCGCTCTGTTACTTGCGAGCAGCCATCTTCTGCATTTTCCTTGCGCGGCGGGCCATTTCGGACACAGCCTCGATAGCCTTGACCATGTGTTCCTCGGTGTTGAACGGTCCCATGGCGAATCTCACCCCGCCGTAGATGTCCAGCGTACCGATCTGTTTGTGAACCAGGGGAGCACAGTGCAGGCCGGTTCTGGCGGCGATGTTGAAGTCAACGTCAAGCATGATGCCAACGTCCCCCGCCTCCAGACCCTCAACATTCATTGTAACGGTGGCCAGGTGATTCTCCATGTTATCGCAACAGTAGGTGATGACACCGTCAATATTGTTGAAACCTCCGACCAGCTTGTTAGCAAGGTTCATCTCATAGGCATGTATGGCTTCCACACCGCCCTGTTCGGCAATCCATTCCTGGCCGGCCCACAGTGAAGCTATGCCGAGGATATTTGGAGTTCCGAACTCCATCCGGTAGGGGTATTCATCCAGGTGATACGGAAAGGCCGAACGGACTCCGGTTCCGCCGCTGCGGGTGTGGAGGATGTTGATATCGCCTCGAACGCACAATCCTCCAATGCCGGTAGACCCCATCAAGCTCTTATGTCCCGTGAAAGCCAGGATGTCGACATTCATTTGTTCCATGTCGATCGGTACCATGCCGGCCGTCTGCGAAACGTCGATTCCGAAAATAACCCCTTTCTCCCTGCAAATGCGACCGATTTCAGCTACCGGTTGAACTGTGCCCAGTACATTGGAGCCGTGGTTCACCATTACCAGCTTAGTTGCAGGCTTGATAGCTTTTCTAATATCGTCCGGCTCCACATACCCCTGGGCGTTGAACGGCACAAAAGTGGCTTCCACGCCTCCGTCCCGCACGAGATGGTTGATGGGACGAATAACGGAGTTGTGCTCCAGGTTGGTTGTGACGACATGATCGCCCGATGACAGCAGACCCTGGATAATCAGATTGAGCGCATCAGTGGCATTGTACGAGAAACAGAGTTGTTCCGGGTGCGTCGCGTCGCCGCCTAAAAACCTGGTGAGACGCTGGCGAAGTCCCTCAACAATGTTGCCGGCCTCGATGGCCTTATCAAATCTGCTGCGGCCGGGGTTGACTCCGCAACGCTGGTAAAAGTCGATCATAAACGAGTAAACCTTGTCTGGTTTCGGCCAGGATGTTGTCGCGTTGTCTAAGTATATCAGATCTTCCACAGATGTCTCCATCTATCAGAAACGTGTCTCAGTTAGTGGGCGGCAGATGTCAACATCTGCCCCCTTCTTCCGCGAAGTCTCTATTTACAGAACCGCTGATGGTTCTGCCTTCACCTGCTAATAATACAAGATACTGATTTCGATTTCAATTAGAATTGTAAGAGGCTGACTCACTATGGCACGCCACAACCATACCCCGCCTGACAGGTAGGTTGTGGATTTGTAGGTCGGAACCCCTGTGGTTCCGACGTTTTTTTACTCTCCAAAATCACCAATTATGGTTAAACTATTAACAGTTGAACATTCCGCATTGTGTTATTATAACAAAGTATAACAAGCAACGAAAGCTCATTGCAAAAAGAAAGTCGGAACCACCCTTCGACAAGCTCAGGACAGGCAGGGGTTCCGACCTACGTGGCTGAATGGGCTACAGGTGTTTCTTTCTCCTTCACTACTTCGATCTTCCATTTCCTCAAGGCACTAGTGGTAGTGAGGCTTGCAAACAAACATTTTAACCATATGATTACGACAAATAGGTAGACTATTGCGTTTATAACAGCCCGAAGCCAGTGCCAATGCCAAAGCTCCTTATCCAACATATCGTACCAGACCTTTCCTACTGCCAAGCCTCCCACCAATAGGGGAGCTATAAAAGAAGCGTGATTAAGCCAATCTAGAAGACGGTTCTTTTGGGAAGGAGAAAACACAAATGTATTCGAAATCGCTGCATAGGCCATCCGCATTTGAAGGGATGTGAAACCAGCATAAGTGAGATCGAGCTTCCAAATCCCCTTTTGATCTTTATTCGCTCCCAGAAACCGTAGCAAAGCTTCACGTTCGCTGAGAAGATTAGCCATAAGCCAGAAACCAACAATAAGAAGTGCTATGCAACCAATAACACCGATATCACTAAATGTTACAGCTATTGTCGTTCCAGGAATAACAATCGTATCGAATGACCATTGTCTATCAAATAATCGCTGTTTCTCAATTTGCATCTTCTCTAAAGTCACTCGTTTCAGGCTTTCCTTAATCGAATCACTAACTGAAGTGTCCTTAATGGCATCGTAGTATTCCTTAAGAGGTGCGATTTCCCAAAAGTTCTTTTTCTTTGCTGCGAAAAAGCACTTGATTGCCGAAGGATTTACTTTCTGGGAATCAGTGGATAGAGAGTCAGCGACGGCTTGTAGAGAATCGATTTCGATTAAGTCTTTGTCGACAATTTGATATACAAGCTGCCTCCGCTGTATCTGGTATTTGTTGAAACCAAAGAGCCCATTATATATACTAGCAAAAAACATGAAAGTGACGATGAGCCCGGTAATCCAGGCAATCCTTGCTCGACTAACAGCAGATTGAACGGAACGAACCGTTTCTTCCAACAGAGGTGACCCCCTTGTTTCCAGCTCTATTCTATTTTGGTCCGCCATAAACTCCTCCCGATGGTCCTAGTTCCACATTGTTGGGTCTGTAAGACTCCTACCTAATATCCTACACGAGGAACTTGAAGTCAAAAAGCAAGAGACTTGTTCTCGGTGTTCATATTTGTTTCCTTTCCAACTCCTTCAACAACTCCCTTGCAATCACCAGGCGCTGGATTTCGGAAGTCCCTTCGCCGATTTCGCACAGCTTGACGTCGCGCCAGATACGCTCAGCGGGATACCTACCCGTTAAGCACCCAACACCACCTAAGATACCAATCGCCTTGTAGGCACAGCGGGTGCCGACTTCCGAGGCAAACAGCTTGCACATGGCCGAGTGTTTGCTAAAGCGCTGGCCGGAATCTTTCATTAGCGATGTCTCATAGATCATCAAGCGGGCGGCCTCAATCTCTGTCGCCATATCGGCTAGTGTGAAACCAACAGCCTGGTGGTATGCTATCGGCTTGCCGAACTGTACCCGCTCAGCGGCGTATTTTAAGGCGCAGTCCAGAGCCCCCTGCGCCAAACCGAGGGCCATAGCGCCAATAGAGATGCGTCCCCCGTCAAGCGTGATGAGCATCTGCTTGAACCCTTCACCAATCTTCCCAAGCTGATTCTCAGCAGGCACTTTCAAGTCATCGAAATGAAGAAATGCGGTATCAGCACCGCGCAGGCCTAACTTGTTCTCCTTCTTGCCAACGGAGTAACCCTCCCAATCCTTTTCAAGAATAAATGAGGTGATGGCGGTGTCTTTCGGGTCGTCGGTGGTTTTAGCGGTGGCGATCGTGGCAAAGGCGTACGAAGGCGAGGTGATGAAGCACTTGGTGCCGTTGAGAATCCAGTGGTCGCCGTCCTTGCGGGCGTATGACTTAGTGGCACCGGCATCGGAACCGGCTTCAGGCTCAGTTAGTCCGAATGCAACCAACTCACTGACAGCACGAGGAAGATACTTCTTCTTTTGTTCCTCGTTGCCGAAGGCCAGGATCGGATAGGCTCCTAAAGAGTTATGCGCGGCAATCGTTATGCCGGTTGATCCGCAGACGCGAGAGAGTTCCTCGACGGCGATCGAATAGCTGATAGTGTCGACCGGCTGTCCGCCGTACTCCTCAGGAATGAGCATGGACATCAGACCCATATCAACCATCGGCTTGATATGCTCATGCAGAAAACGTTGCTCTTCGTCAAGAGTCGCGGCAAGCGGCTCTATCTTTTCCAGCGCGAAGGCCCGTATCTTCTCGCGAAACTCGTGGTGTTTTTTCTCCAGCATGACTTACTCCCTCAGCAAGTCTCTGGAGATGACCATTTTCTGGGCTTCGGTAGTGCCTTCGTAAATTTCGGTGACACGGGCGTCGCGGAAATAGCGCTCCACGGCGTATTCTTTCATGTAACCGTAGCCGCCATGGATCTGCACCGCTTCGTTACAGACGTAGTTGGCCGTTTGAGAGCAGAACAGCTTAGCCATCGATGATTCGCGATGGCACGGTTTGCCGGCATCTTTCAAAAGCGCCGCCCGGTATCCCAGCAGTCTTCCGGCGTCGATGCGTGTGGCCATATCCGCCAGCTTGAACTGAATTGCCTGAAAATTGGCAATCGGCTGCCCGAACTGCTTGCGCTCCTTAGAATACTTGATCGCTTCGTTCAGCGCCGCCTGGGCAATACCGATCGACTGGAACGACACTCCGATGCGGCCCGAGTTCAGAATAACCACTGCCATGCGGAACCCTTCGCCGGGATTTCCCAGCAAATTCTCTTTAGGTACCTTGACATCGGCAAAGCTTATCTCGCGCGTGTCCGAAGCCTTCATGCCGCACTTCTTCTCCGCTTTGCCGACGGTAATGCCTTCACTGTCTTTATCCACCACAAAACAGCTAATCCCTTTGCGCCCGGCCTCGGGGTCAGTTTTGACAAAAACGATGAGGACTGAAGCATGGCCGGCATTGGTAGCAAAGGTCTTGGTGCCGTCGAGGACGTAGTGATCACCCTTGTCGGTAGCGGTCATCGACAATGCCGCGATATCCGTACCGGCATTGGGTTCGGTCAGGCAATATGCCCCAATTTTCTCACCGGCGGCCATCGGCGGAAGATATTTCTTCTTTAGTTCATCAGAGCCGAATTTGTCTATGATCTCGCAGCAGAGGGAATCGTGCACCGACAACATGATGCCAAAACCGGCGCAGGCGGCGCAGACCTCCTCAAGGACACCCATAAAGGTGACGGTGCTCAGGCCGGACCCGCCATATTCCTCAGGAGCAGTGAAACCGAAGTATCCTAACTCTCCGCATTCCTGTATCAGCTCCGGAGGCGTAATCCCCTTCTCATCGAACTCCTCGGCTCGCGGAGAGAGACGCTTTTCGGCGAAGTCTCGCGCCATCTTTTTGAACTCAAGGTCGTCTTCAGATAGATTAAAATCCATTGGAACTCTCCTTACGAACTGTAGTCATAAAAGCCGCGTCCGCTCTTGCGCCCTAGGTAGCCGGCGTGGACCATCTTCCTCAACAGCGGGCAGGGACGGTACTTGGGATCGCCCAGTCCCTCGTGCATGACCTCCAGGATGGCCAGGCAGACATCGAGACCGATAAAATCAGCCAGGGTGAATGGCCCCATCGGGTAACCGGCTCCCAGCTTCATCACCTCGTCAATCGATTCGACCGTCGCGACACCTTCCATGTATGCATAGATAGCCTCATTTATCATTGGGAAGAGGATGCGGTTGACAGCAAAACCGGGGAAATCATTGACCTCGACAGGCGTCTTGCCGAGTTTCTGGGAGATGTCACTAGCTAGCGCGAAGGTATCATCAGAGGTAGCAATGCCGCGAATGACCTCAACCAGTTTCATCATCGGCACCGGGTTCATGAAGTGCATCCCGATAAACTTGTCCGGCCGCTTGGTAGCTGCCGCCAGTTGGGTTATGGGAAGCGAGGATGTGTTTGAAGCAAGGATCGTGTCCGGTGGGCAAAGCTCCTCTAGTTTCTTGAATATGTCAAGCTTGATGTCAAGGTCTTCCGTGACTGCTTCAATGACCAGTTGAGCGTTTTTAGCCACTGATAAGTCAGTAGCAACATTTATTCGCCCCAACGCCGCCTTTTTGTCATCTTCGGTGATCTTTTCCTTATTTATCAAGCGGTCGAAGCTCTTGGTGATTGTCTTGATCGCCCGATCAAGGAATTCCTGCTTGACATCGATGATATCGACGTCATAGCCGGTCGCGGCGCAGACCTGGGCGATGCCGTTACCCATCGTTCCGCTGCCGACGACGGCAATCCGTTTGATGTCATCTACGTTCATTGTTTATCTCCCTAGTATCCTGTTATTAGTATTTCTTTTCCTTGTTAACCAGTTCCAACTCAACCGCAGACGGGGCAGATGAGGACATCTGCCGCCCAGGAACGTAATTCATAAAGTCACCCTGAGCGGAGTCGAGGGGTGGTGGTGCGAGTTATGGTTCGACTCCGCTCACCATGACCTTATCCTGCGGAAAGTATTGTCGGGTTTCTCATCCATCCAAGATGGATTTGGAACCCGACCTACCGTTTTCCCGAATTCCATTACATCATCTCAATCGCCATAGCGACGGCGTTGCCGCCGCCAAGGCACAACGTTGCCAGACCTTTTTTCAAACCCTGGTCTTTCAGGGCGTATATCAATGTGGCCAGGACTCGTGCGCCCGAGGCCCCGATAGGATGCCCCAGCGCCACCGCGCCGCCATGAACATTGACACGATCCCAGTCCCAGCCCAGATGCTTCCCATCAGTGAGGGCCTGCGCCGAGAAAGCCTCGTTGGCTTCAATCAGATCCCAGTAATTGATATCTACGTTCATTTTCTTCATCAGCTTTTGCACGGCGTAGATAGGAGAGTAGAAAAGCTCCTCGGGTGGCGTTCCGGAAACAGAGTAGTCAATCACTTTGGCCAAGGGTTTCAACCCCTTTTCTTTCATGTAGCGCTCTGACACAACCACTGTGGCGGCGCTGCCGTCATTGAGACCCGGGGAATTACCGGCGGTGACGGTTCCGTCTTTTTCAAACGCGGGCCGTAGCTTAGCCAGCATCTCAAGAGAGATATTAGGACGAGGGCCTTCATCCTTGTTGAAGATAACCGGGTTGCCTTTTCGCTGAGGAATGGCAACGTCGAAAATCTCCTCTTTGAACTTACCTGTCTCCTGCGCCGCTACCGCTTTTTTGTGGGATTTGTAGGCATACTCGTCCTGCTGTTCACGGGTGATGTTTTCCTTTTTTCTGGTCAGCTCGGCGGCGACACCCATGTGGAAGTTGTTGAAGCTGTCCCACAAGCCGTCGGTGATCATGAGGTCAATCAATTTTTGATGCCCGAACTTGAAGCCGGTTTTGGCGCCGTGCAGCGCCAGCGGCGCTTGGGACATCGACTCCATACCTCCGGCCACAAACACTTCCTGATCGCCGGCGCGAATTGATTGAGCCGCCAGCATCACCGCCTTCAGGCCGGAGCCACATACCTTGTTGATGGTCATGACGGCAACTTCCGGCGGTACGCCTCCGTGGATGGCGGCCTGCCGAGCGGGCGCCTGCCCGCAACCGCCCTGGACAACCTGACCCATTATCACTTCTTCAACGTCCGCCGGGTCAATGCCGGCTCGTTTGATGGCCTCCTTAATGGCCTGCGCGCCCAACTGAGGGGCGGTCATTGTCCCTAACCCGCCGTGCAGAACGCCGACTGCGCTGCGACAGGCCGAGATTATATAGGCATTGTTTCTTTCAGCCATGTGATATTCCTCCACGTAAAGAGTCTGGTTTTTACCGCTTGAGTTTATATAAGCAAAAGCGCCCCTGAAATCAAGTGAAAGATTTCACAAATATCAGCCAGCAGGCATCAAAAAAAATATCGTTTGCCGAAAGTTTTTTGTTTACAGCAGTAATTGCTCATTATTCCTTGAGCCAGTGAAAGAAGTCTGAATGGATTGTTCGAAAAAAAGATGTTCCGAAAACCACTTTACACCAAAGGAGTAAGGAAATGAAAGAATTGGTGCATTGGAAGGTAACGCAATTAGCCTTAATTGCTTGCCTCACGCTGTGCGTCGCCACAAGTGCTTCTGCATTTGATGGTAACAGAAAAGGCTTTATACTTGGAGGCGGTTTGGGGCTGGGTCTCACCTCATTTACTCAGACGGTAGAATTCATGGGAATGAGTACGACCTCGGATCGTGAAAACAAATTCGCCGTAATGACCGATTTCAAGATTGGTTATGGAGCGACAGAGCAAGTTCTGGTCTACTATACGAACAAAGTATCCTGGTTCAGCCTCGAAAACGTTTATGGAGACAATGTGATCATTGTGAATGGCGTCGGGGGTGTAGGGATGACTTATTTTTTCCAGCCGGTAACTCCCTCGCCGTACATTATGGGTGGACTGGGGCTCTCAACCTGGAATGCGCCGTTTGAGGAGGGCTCTGAAGCTTGGTATGGATTTGGTCTTGCTGTCGGTGCTGGGTATGAATTCTCCCGGCATTATAGTATCGAAGTCAATCTGACATGGGGCGAACCGGGAAAGGAAGTAGGAGGAGTAAAAGCAAGCAGCAACGCTTTGTCTCTCATGGTCACAATCAACGCCCTGGCTTACTGATCGGGAACGCTTATATATCGCGTAGCTGGGTCCAGGCCACTCAGCAACGACTCATCGAGAGGCGTCAGGCTGCCCCGCCTGACGCCTTCTGCATGTAGGCCGGTGTCGCCCGACAGCACTTCGTAATTTCCCATGCCACATCGGCAAAGCGAGAGAGAAGCTTTTCAAAATTGGCGCAGCTTTTGTCGACCCAGCGGTCCTTGTTCTTTCGGACAGCAATAATACGAATCTTAGGCAAACGATCCGACCCTGACAATAAGCCGTCGTCTGTGGGGGCCATCGAACTCGCAGAAGTATATCCCCTGCCATTGCCCCAGGACCAACCGCTTTCCTTCGAAAGCAATCAGCTCCGAAGCCCCGATCAACGATGCTTTGACATGAGCGTCCGAATTACCTTCGGCATGGTGGTAACCGTCGGCCTGCGGAATTTCCTTTTCCAGCTTGTACAGCAGGTCGCGTTTCACATCCGGGTCGGCATCTTCATTGATGGTGATAGCTGCCGTTGTGTGGGGAACAAAGCATAAGGCTAAACCGGATTCAAGCCGGCTGTCTGCCACCACCTGCTGCACCAGGGCCGTGACGTTAATCATTTCCTGCCGGGTTTTGGATTCGACGGTAAACTCGTGCATCATGTAAGCAAGGCCTGGGCAAACTGTTTGGGATCAAAGGGCTGCAGGTCGTCGATTCCTTCCCCAAGACCGATGAAATCAACCGGCAGACCCAGTTCCTCGGCGACGGCGATAATGACGCCTCCCTTGGCGGTACCGTCGAGCTTGGTGACAATGATACCGTTGCAGCCGACCGCCTCCGTGAAGACCTGTACCTGAGAAATAGCATTCTGCCCCGTGGAGCCGTCGATAATGAGTTTGCTGTAGATCGGACAATCGGGCAGCGCCTTGGCGGTAACGCGCCTGATCTTTTTCAATTCTTCCATCAGGTTCGATTTGGTATGGATGCGGCCGGCGGTGTCAACCAGCAGAATGTCCGCCGAGCGGGCCGCGGCCGCTTTGGCGGCGTCAAAAGCAACCGCCGCCGGGTCTGAGCCTTCTGCAGATCTTATGATATCGACGCCGCTTCGTTCGGCCCAGATGGCGATCTGGTCAATAGCTGCCGCGCGAAAGGTATCACAGGCGGCAATGACTACTTTTTTGCCTTCAGATGAGAACCTGGTAGCCAGTTTGCCGATGGTGGTCGTCTTGCCGCCCCCGTTGACGCCCACGATTAACCAGACTACCGGCCGCTTGTCGTTTTCACTTACAGTCGGCGCTCCTTCTCGTATCAGTATGGACGCAATTTCTTCCTGGAGAAGAGTGATAATCTGTTCTCCCTCGGTCAGTTTTCTCTCTTTTGCTTTCTCTTTCAGGTTCTCAATGAGTTTCATGGTGGCCTTGACGCCGACGTCGGCCTCGATAAGGATCTCCTCAATTTCCTCCAGAAGCTCGTCATCGATCTTGCGGCGGCTGACTACCCGGCTGATTTTGCCCAGTAGGTTCTGCTTGGTTCTGGCCAGCGATCGTTTCAGCTTTTCAAACGAATTAATCATGAGAGTAGGGCAGGTGTCTCTGACACCTGCCAATTATAGGCAGGAGTCGGGGACTCCTGCCCTACGTCTGTAACTGTTTTTTCTATCATAACTTAAAAGCGATATTAATCACGGAGGTTAGCCGCTCAACTCTGATCGTCCAGTCTGCCGCCCGGAGGTATCGTGGGATGCAACCGTTCAACTACTGTCTCCGGAAGCTCCGTCGCGTTGTCATGGGGTATGTCCGGCGTTGCCTTCACCGTCTCCAGGATTTTAGCAGCGTCGGTATCAATCCTCACGGCGCCCGTCGCTTCGTCCAGGTGAACATCGGCAAATCTGACGGCCACCAATTTGGAGATACCGGGCTGCTCCATCGTGACGCCGTAAAGGTTGTCGGTTGCTTCCATTGTGATTTTGTTGTGAGTGATGATGATAAACTGCGTCTGGTCGGAGAAAGTGCCGATCATTCTCAGAAAACGTCGGCAGTTGGCGTCGTCGAGGGGGGCGTCGATTTCGTCGAGGATACAAAACGGCGACGGTTTCACAAGATAGAGGGAAAAAAGCAGGGAGATAGCCGTCAGGGCCCGTTCACCGCCGGACATCTGGGTTATCGACAGCAGCTTCTTACGCCCGGGACGGGCAATGATCTCAATGTGAGATTCCAACGGATCAGAAGGATCTTCTAAAAAGATGTCAGCCTCACCGCCGCTAAACAGCTCCACAAAGAATTTCTTGAAATTGCCGCGTACTTTCTCAAACGTTTCGGCAAACAGGTTCTTCGCCGTCTGGTTTATTTTCGTGATAGTAGTTTGAAGATCAGTCTTGGCATTGGTGAGGTCGGCTAACTGTTCCTTGAGAAACCGCTCACGGTCACTGGCGGTTTGGTATTCTTCGAGGGCAAGAAGGTTGACGGCGCCAAATTTCTTGAGCGTCTCTTTGAGCTTCAACAAATGCTCACGCCCCTCTTCTTCCGTGAGCTTTTCATCCGGGTTGACAACTTCAATGGAAGTGATGTCGACCTCGAGCTCCTCACGGATTCGGTCGCAGACTGCCTTAACCTCAGACTCAAGCGTGTTGAGACGAATCTCAAGATGATGCACCTGATCGCTTAGAGTATCCCTTCCCTCTCTGATTTCTTTGAGCTGTTTTTCTCGTGCGGAAACTCGCTCCATCAGTTCGGACTGAACGCTTCGTAAGCTGCTCTGGCGGCTGGTGATCTCGGTGCGTTGCTCAAAGGCAGCCTTCAGCCAACCTTCCAGTTCAGAGTTTTTTTGCGTGGAGGTCTCGATCTCCCGCTCCGCGGTGCTAATTTCGAGATGCTTGGCTTCGATTGTCTTGCCAATCTCCTGCCGCAATTCCTGGATATGGGTAAGTTTGTTTTCGGTTTGTTCGATTTTGCTTTTTGCTTCTACCACCGCTATTTGCAGTTGGGAGACGCGTTCAAGAGTGGTAGCGGCGGTGTTCTCGAACTCGTTCAACCGCTCGCTCATCTGCGACATGCTGCGGCTGAGGTCCTCTTTTTGACTGGCAAGCTGATCAAAGTCCAGGCCCAAGCTACTCTGGCGAGAACGGAGTTTTTCAAGTTTGGCGTGGCAACTATGGCGTTCTTTCCGGAGGCGGTCAAGCTCACTGTCGAGCGATCGGCGCTGGTAATCAATCTCGCTGAGCTTACTTTTGATCGACTCCAGTTCCTCCGCCAGTGTCTCCAGCGTTTGTGACAGTTGTGAAGATTCGGCGCGGCAAGCGGCGATCTCAGCAGTGATTCTGTTTTTCTCATGTTGAACAGTAGTCAGTTGCTCGTTCAACTGCTCCATCATCTGTTGCTGCTCGGCTACCTTATCCTGGCGGCGAAAGAGAGGAAACCTGTCGTCCGAGCCGCCGGAGATGATATTCTTGCTGTAGACGATACCATCGGTGGACACCGCCTGGAACCCGAACGGAAGCTGTCGAAGAATCTCCTGCGGGTCGCATCCCTCTTTGAATACAACCGTCCGGGCCAATACAGCTTCCATCAGGGGGCGAAGGTCGGTGTCGGTGGAGATAAAGCTGTCCAGCCAGCCGACAAACTCCAGCATATCCAGCTCCGGACGCTTCACCACCGGGTTGATCGTTCCAGTATCGGGTACCAGGATGCCAATCTTGCCTTTCTTTTCCGCTTTCAGGTAGTTAATGATAGCTTCTCCGGTGGGACGGTCTTTGCAGATGACAAACCCGGCCATTTCTCCCAGTGCCGCCTCTGTCGCTGTTTCCATCCCTTGCACGGGAATGAACTTTTCCGCTACCGTGCCGACTAAACCCTCAGGGAAGCGCTCTCGTGCTTCCATGGCCGCGACGACGCCTGATTCGTACCCTTCATAGTGGATAATCATATCCTCAAGCAGACTCCGTCGGGCCTGGCAGGCCTCGATGGAGGCGGTCAGGTTTGAGGCTTCAAGGGCAAGCTCTTCGTTCTTTTCCAGCAACTGTCCGATCCGGTCGGCAACCTCGTCGTGCGATTTTTCGGCTTTGCTTTTTCGGGCATCGGTCTCGTCCAGAGCCTGCCGATGAGCGACAGCTTGTTCCTCCAGTCCATCCCGCGCACTGGTATTCTCAGCGATCCGACTATCGAAATCGTCACTAAGTCGTTTCAGTTCCTCTTCCTGCTGGCGAAGTCCATCCCCTTCGGTCCGTCCTGACGACAGTCTTCCCTCAAGGTCGATAAGCTTCTCATTCTCCTGTTCTTTGGCCGCTCGCGCCTTCAATAATTGTCGATCGGCTTCCGCCTGGTCTCGTTCAGCCTCGTTAAGACGTGAGGTAAGAGCATCAAGATGCTCCTTGACTTGTTTGAGTTCGTTCTCAGTTTCGGTAGACTGCCCTCTCAGGCTCTCTTCTCTGGTCTGAAGGGACTGAATCTCATTCTGGTTGCGCTCAATAAGCGATCCAGCGTGGGAGCGTTTTTCGGTCAGGACGGAGATTTCCGTTTCACATGAATGAGCTTTTTCGGAGGCCTGGTAGACTTCGTTACCAACGCTGGTCAGTTCATGTTCCAGGTCGACCTGCTCTTTACGGTCCGCTTCCAGTTGGGCGGAAACCCGGTCAAGCGACGCCTCCCGGTCAAGCCTTTGGTCCGACAGCGTGTCCCATTGAGCTTTAAGCTCTCGTTTATCAGATTCAAGAGCCTTCAACCGGTGTGAAGCCAGGTACAATTCCCAATTCTTGATGTTGTTGGCGATGGTCTGGTATCGTTCGGCTTTTCGATGCTGACGTTTGAGCGAGTTAACCTGGGTTTTCACCTCGGCGTAAATGTCATTTAGGCGCAAAAAGTCGTGTTCAGTTGCTTCAAGCTTTCGCAGGGCGGCTTTCTTGCGCTGTTTGTACTTGGTGATTCCCGCCGCTTCCTCGAACAGAAAGCGCCGTTCCTCAGCCCGGTCGGAGATGACGGCCTCAATCATCTCCTGCTGTATCACTGAATAGGAATGGGCACCCACACCGGTGTCAAAAAACAGTTCTGTTATGTCCCTTAATCGGCAAGGGACTTTATTGAGAAGATACTCCGACTCGCCACTGCGGAACAGGCGGCGCATGATCTGTACCTCGTTGTATTCGGTCGGCAGGATGCCGCGATCATTGACGAGAGTCATAGTCACTTCCGACATGCCTAAAGGCTTGACGTCACGGGTACCGTTGAAAATCACCTCTTCCATCTTGCTACCGCGCAGAAGAGAGACTCTTTGCTCCCCAAGCACCCAGCGAACGGCATCGAGAATGTTCGTTTTGCCGCATCCGTTGGGCCCGACAATAGCCGTGATGCCGTCTGAGAAGTGTACGGTTGTCTTATTGGCAAAGGACTTAAAGCCCAGTAAATCAAGTTGCTTCAGGTACACAGTTCCTCCGATGCTTGCCCACTGTGGTCAGGGGTTGATGGTCGCACCCGGCTGTTTTTGAACAGGCTGAGCGTTTCCAGGAGTGAGCGATATATGTTGCGTTCATCCCGCAGGTACTTGGTTTTTATTTCAAGGTTATAGAACGGTTGGCCCAGATGGTCCCCGCGGCCGATCCTGACGGCTTTCGGAAAGCCCAGCAGCACGCTGGAGGTGAAATATGACACTTCGAGGTTGAGGTCCAGCAGCAGGTCAAACTTGCTCTCCTGAAGCAGCTTCAGGTAATTTTTCTTGGCCAGGCCCGACCAGGTTGTCTGGTCTGATGTTGGCGTCAGGATGCGAAATCCTTTGCGGGGAAAAATGTCGGCAATTCTGATTCCCGGCATCGACAACAGCGTAATCTCAGCCGGTTTGAACAACTCGACCAGCGTCGGCAGGAACTGCTTGACCAGGGTAAGCTGCCTCAAAGTTCCCGGCAGACAGATAAGGACCTGTTTTGGTTTATGCAAAGCTGCCGGAAAGTCGAACCTCTCTGAGTCCGCCTTGGCCTTACGGCTATTAAGCTTGATTCTGGCAACGTAGTCTCTAAGGCTCATGGTCATCACTTTCGTCTGTTCCAGCGCTGTCGGAACTCCACCTGTCGGTGTCCAACCCGACGCTATCCGCTGCGCCAAGGTTGCTGTCCTGTCCAGGACCGGTTTGCACCTCCACCACGGAGTCGACTGCAGATATGCGCGGCTTGCCGCCTTCTGGCTTGTCTATTATATCACCGGCAGGCTCGGGCGGGTTCAGTAATGAATCGAGATTTACCTGATTGATGGCAACTCTGGAAATTCGCCTGGTAGCCGGATTACGCAAGTCTACCGGCCTTCCGTTTAGCTCCACATCAACTACCGATGGCACCGCAACAGACACCCGCAAACGATACCTGGCCGAAACTGTGTAGACCCTCCCAGGGGTAAGGGTCCGAAAAATCGCCGTGTCGCCGTCGGCGAGAACCGTTGCCCAGCTCTCCTGCCTTGCGACCAGTTTCAACTGCAAATCCGACGGCTTTTGATACCGAGGCACATTCCAGTCATAGGCGGCAAACTTCGACTCGTCTGCCGCCGGCTGTTTTTCGGCAGAGGTATCGACTAAGGCTGCCTCTGTCGGCCTGTCCAGTGTGTGTTCACCGTTATCCCCACTGAGAAACAACTTATTCACGAGCACAAAAATTATAAAGAGAACGATCAGTATCCCAAAGAATATGGCAAAGTTTCGCAGGAAGTTAGCTCCTCCTTTCGGCCCAGCCCCTGATGGTGCCCCTTCCTTTCCGGGCGTCGTTGCTGCTTCTGTGACATCGTCCGGCATCCCCTTTTTAGCGCTGTCCTCAGGCTCGAGCGGCTGCCCGATATCCTCCTTGATAGCCTCGACCGTGGCGGCATAATTGATGCCGAGCGCCTCCGCATACGATTTGGCGAAGAGGTTGAAGTACAACTCGGATGGCAGAGCGTCCAGATCCCCGTTTTCGACCCGCTCGAGATTGCCCATGCCAATCTTGAGCTTCGTCGACATGTCGTCCAGGGCGATACCCTGCCGTTCGCGTTCCACCTTCAGCAGCTTCCCGATTTTCACATGCAGCTCGCTCATAGCACCAATGGCATCAGTTACCTAATTTCGCGGTTACTTCTTCCGCAAGGCTGTTCAGTAGCGTACGCGGTAAACCAATAACATTGTCCAGATTGCCGTTTATTCTGTCAACTAAAAACGCCCCCATTCCCTGGATACCGTAGGCGCCGGCCTTGTCCATTGGTTCGCCGGTGGCAATATAGTCATGTATTTGCTGTGCCGTCACCGGATTGAAATAGACCTCCGTCAGCTCGTGGTCGGCGGCAAGGATCTTCCCTTGCTCGGCCAGCGCCAGGGCGGTACACACGACATGCATCTGGCCGGCAAGGGTTGTGAGAATCTCAAAGGCATCGCTTTTGTTGCGCGGCTTTTGAAGGATATTGTCGTTGAGAACTACTATTGTGTCGCAGCCGATTACCAGATGGCCGGCATTGGTCTGTCTGGCCACCAACAAGGCTTTGTCCTCGGCCAGGCGCCGAGCAAATTGAAACGCCGGTTCGCCCCGTTTCTGCTGTTCTTCAAGTAAGGGGATGATCTGCTTAAACGCGATCCCGAGTTCTTTCAGCAGGGCATCACGCCGGGGGGAGCCTGACCCCAGAACCAGCTTCCGCCGTTGGGCCAACTGTCTGATGTGGCTATACTTCATGCTCAAGGATGATAGTCACCGGGCCATGGTTGGTGAACTTGAGGTCCATTCTGGCGCCGAATACTCCCGTCTGCACTACCAGGCCGGATGCTTTGACCAGTTTAACGAAGCGGTTGTAGAGCCGCTGTGCCTCGACGGGCTCCATGGCCTCCGTGAACGATGGCCGCCGGCCTTTTCTGGCATCGGCATAAAGAGTGAACTGGGAAACGACCATTATTTCCGCGCCGACATCCAGGGCCGACCGGTTCATTTTCCCGTCGTCGTCCTCAAATATGCGCAGGTTGACGACTTTGTCGGCCAGGAAAGCGCATGATGGCTCGCTGTCGCCGGTTTTTGTTCCCACCAACAGCAGCAGCCCGGCCTTTGTCTTGCTGTGCAACGCCCCGTCTATCCAGACCTCGGCGCCGGTGGTTCGCTGAACAACTACTCGCATCTTAACCTTACTTTCCCGAGCTAAAAATATAAGGCTGAGCGATGGAAAGACAAATGAAAAACGCCGCTCTCATTGCGTAGCGGCAGGTCAGCGATGCCGTAATCCCGTCAAGGCTATGATTGATTTTGAGTAAAAATGCTGTAACTTCCCTCCAACAACTATCGTAGTAATTGGCAGTTTATAACCGTGAGACTTGACAGAAGCGGCGCTTATTCGTCATTGTCAATAAGATCAATGTTTTAGTGAGGATGGGAGATATGAAAGCAAGATCATTTGTTTTGGTGACGGTCTTAGTCGCAACCCTGGTCGGTGCTGCGATGGGCGAGTCGGAATTCCTCAAGAAGTTCAAGCGGGACTACTCCGCTTTGGACATGGACTTGTTGAACAACATGGGAGAGCAGGCCAAAGTCAAGAATTTCGTCTATCACAAGGATATCGCCACCATCACGTTTAAGGAGGGAATAATACACTTGCTGCGCTATATCGACGGCCGTCCGACGACGGCCATATTCGTGGGCAAGGGAAATGTAAAAATTGAAATCCCGTCCCATGTGGAAAGTCAGGCGCTGGAGGGCATTACCAAAGACAGCGTCGTGGACGAGGATTTTGAGGTGGCCTTTATCCGTATGGCTGACGACTTCGACCTCAGACTGAAAGAAAAATTTACCTTTGAGCCCAAAGAGCTCAAGTGGAAAATGTTTACGATATCCAAGCAGGCTCATGGGGAGCAGTTTTTCAAACCGATCATACCTCACTTCTACGACAACTACTTCCAGCTTTTGCGGTCGCTCTACGAACGTTCCAGGGACGGGTATTTCTGGATTGATTTCAACCGCTATGTCTTTTCCTTTGACCCCAACCGTCCGGAGCAGGTTGCGATAGACTACGAACTGGGAGTGAGTGATCTTATTGCCGCTACCGGGGCGGCCTTCCAGCGAAAAGAGATCGGCATCTATGATGACCACCAGATGTCCGATATCCCCTACCCGACGACAATGATAGACAAACGCGGTGCCATTGAAATGGGCGGCATTGATGGCTTCGCTTTGGACAACGCCGAGGTTACCGTCAAGCTGGTGCTCAACGCCGACAGCCTGCGGTTTATCTCGCTGTTCCTCCCGGCAATCCTGAAGGAGGACTCCATTTACTTCAACGGTCAAGCGGTTGAGTATCATCGGCGAAAGGATTTCAAACACATTGGCATTATCCTGCCGGAATATCACTGCCGAGGCGATACTCTCCAGTTTACCCTCTGGTATAAGGGGAAGAAATTTGAGCGCTGCCTGCCGTATGTCGAAAACCCACAAGTCTGCCCGCACAGTTTTACCTTCACCGTCCCAGAAAGATTCAACTACTACATGCCGGGTATGAGCGCGGTAGAACGGTTGGACAGCAAGCGGGATCGCTTCACGGTTTCATCGTCGAATCAGTATAACGACTTTTATTTCCACGTTTATGCCTCCGACATCGACACGATACCGATGCCGTCCGATGTCGGCATCATGCTTAACTTCTTGAAGATGCAACACATCTCAAGGAGGCTGGTACGCTGTTTTGTCCCCGATGAGACGTTTCGGACCTCCATCGTCGATGCCTTTAACTACATGACAACCTATCTTGGCTCGCCTCCCAACACCTTCGTGGAATATATAGTTCCTGAGCGAACGGTGAGCATGCCGGGGCTTATCATGACGCCCCAGACCTCCTGCGCTACCGAAACGCCGATGGAGTCGGTCGGCGGATTTGACGTCGTCGCCGGCGATGCTGTCGCCCGGCAATGGTTTGGAACGCTCCTGAGACCGGCCTCCGACCGCGAGACCTGGATAGCCGACGCGCTACCGCAATATCTTTCGCTGATGTTTCTCCACCACAAACAGGGCGCAACCTACCAGGCCAATCTGATCAGCCGCCGCGACTCGATTTATACCGATATAGAACGCAAACGAGATATACCTCTGGCCGCCGGGAGCCGGGCCAGTAGCCGTATCCGCGTCAACAAGGGCGTCTGGCTTTTACACATGCTCAGGTTCTTGATGTATGACCTTGAGCAGGGAACGGAACAGCGCTTCTTAAGGTTTTTGCAGGAGTTCGCCATGACCTGCCGAACCAACAGGTTTACCAACAAAGATTTTGTGGGCCTCGCTGAAAAGCACTACGGTCAACCGCTTGACTGGTTTTTCCAGCAGTGGCTTTACGGACGTAACTTGCCTCAGTTCAAAGTTGAATACAAAATCAACGGCAAGGGCGACGAATACTTCATAGACGTCAAGGTGGAAACAAAGGGTGTGGATCCCAGTTTCACCACGACGGTTGCCATGCGGGTGGTGGATAACGGCAACAAGCAGACCTACCTGAGAGAGACAGTCAGTGGCGCCCAAACGGAGTTTACGCTGGGTCCGTTTGCAGACAAACCGAAGGAGTTTGTCTTCAACGAGTTTTACAGCGTGTTGTCCAAGGATAGGGTAAAGAAGAAGTAAGTGTTGACAACCACTATCCAAATTGCTTTCAATTCATGATGAGCGACGTTGAAGACATTGTGACACAATGTGAGGACTATAAGGAGCACTGTAGAAAATGATCCAACAGGTGCAGTTGGTTAATTTCAAACGATTTAAGGATGAGACCTTTGACCTTGAAGACAGCATTATCTTGGCAGGGCCAAATAATACAGGGAAAACAACTCTCTTACAAGCGGTAGCCGTATGGAATTTCGCTCTCCGAAGGTGGCTGGCAGAGCGAGACCCCAGGCTGGGATCTAAAGCCAAGAAGCGAACGGGGGTGCCGGTCACACGAAAGGATTTTACCTCCATTCCATTGCGGTCTATGGACTTACTTTGGACTGACCGTTCCACTAATCTCTTTAAAGACGAATTGAGAAAAGATCAGAAGCTTGGCACACCTCGCATTCTTGAAATTCGTGTTAGAGGTAGGGGATTGCAGGAAGGCAAAGAAGGTTGGTCTCTCAGCCTTGAATTTACATGTACCCCTCCTGAGTTGATCTATGTGCGACCTTCCCAAGAGACACCTGTAGAGCCAATTAGATTCATTCTTGAGGAATTACAGGTTGTTCACGTTCCCCCTTTTTCCGGGATTGGTGCTGAGGAAACTCGCTATGATCGGCCCTATCAAAACTTGCTTATAGGGCAGGGTAAACCTGGCGATATTTTGCGGAACCTGTTGTTGGAATTGTTTGAAAAAAGGCCACAAGAGTGGAAACAGTTATGCATAGATATAAAAGATATATTTGGCTTCGACCTATTACCGCCTGAATACAGTGGTCAGCCATACATAATTTGTGAATACGTCGAGAACATCTCGAAGAAACGCGGTCGACGTAGTTCTCGAAATCTTGATATCTCTTGTGCTGGAAGTGGATTCCTGCAGGTTGTAATGCTTCTCAGTTTCTTTTATGCTCGGCCAGCGTCTATTCTGTTGCTTGACGAACCTGATGCTCACTTGCATGTGATTTTACAAAAACAGGTCTATGACATGCTTCGTAAGGTTGCCTTCTCGCGCGGATGTCAGCTGCTTATTGCCACTCATTCCGAAATACTTGTAGACAGTACCTCCCCGGAAAAGATACTGTCATTTTTGCAGCATCCACACAAGCTTGTTGATAGTTCTCAGCGGGATCAGGTCCGGGAGGCTCTTAAACGTCTGACCAGTCTGGATATTCTCTCGGCTAGACGGTCGCCGCGAATCCTTTACGTTGAAAGTAGTGGCACTGATCTGAGTCTTCTTCAAGCATGGGCGAAAGTTCTTAAACACCCGGCTTCTGCTTTTCTTAACAAGAACCCTTTCTCTTACAGCCTTCGGGGTAACCACCCGAAGGAGGCTCGTGCCCATTTCTTCGCGCTGAAAGCTGTAAAGGACGACATACGCGGAGTTTTGATCCTAGACGGAGATAATCGCGGATTACCAGAGCACGAGATCTCAGCTGAGGGTCTGACTATTCTACGCTGGAAGCGATACGAAGCGGAAAACTACCTTCTTCACCCCAAAGCGTTGCAGAGATTTGTGGAATACAGCCGGGGTAAGGTGCCTGATCTGTTTGTACAAGTGTCCCCGGAGAAAGCCATTGATTATCTGAAAGATCAACTTCCTCCAACAGTCCTCAAAGATCCGTTGAGTGACCACGATTTTTTGAACGCAACACCTGCGAGTAAGACGCTTTTGCCTGGATTCTTTGAGGCTTCGGGGTTATCCATAACTAAAAACGAGTATTATCAAGTAGCGGCCCAAATGCAGCCGGAGGAAATCACAGATGAAGTCCGAGAGAAGCTTGATGCAATTAGCAAGACTTTGAACCTATCCAGGGATGAGTCCAAGGCAAGCTGACACATGTTTTTCAGAGTTTGTTGTGATGGCGGTCAAGGCTCCATTGCTGTAAAACCGAATAGACATAGTCCGACTTCGTTTACCATAATGTTGGCAAGCCGCTCATACGTATCATGAAACGTCACTCTGACCGGAATCGAGTGGTGGTGGGCTTATCTCCACATATTCAAGCCACGCTACAAGCTGCACCGCTTGTTCTTGACAATGTGACCACATTCTGGTTTATTTAGCGGACCGTATCTTCTTAAACCGCTTGCTGTGCTGCCTGCTTTCAACTATCTCGACCTTTACCGGTACTTTGTAGTTTTCTAGGCGCTCACGACAGTGTTTTTTTATTCGAGCAACAAGCTGCTTGGGATCCTCATCTCGCAAAACTCTTATTCGAGCACAGACGATGTTGCCGACAATCGGATTCTTTTCCCCGTAAACAGTCACCTCGGCAATGCCATCCATCTGTTGGATAACATTCTCGACCTCGGCGGGATAGACCTTTTCGCCGCCAACATTTATGATTTCAGATTTTCTGCCCAGTATCTGCAGATACTGCCCATCCTGCACAACCGAATCACCTGTGACAAACCAGCCGTCGTCAGTAAAGGGATGGGGAGCGTTGAGGTACCCCAGCATGGCCGATTCTGCCTTAATGTGTAAAATCCCGTCGACTACTCGGGTCTGAAAGCCCTCACCGCCAATTCTTACCCAGAGAGAATCGGAGCTTTTCGATTTGGAGCGAAGGGTACCGACTTCAGTCGTCCCATATTTTTGAAGTATAGTCACGTTGGGAAAGATTTCAGCACATTTTTTAAGAGTGACCTCAGGCATTACCTCGGTGCCGTAGGTTATGTACTTGAGCGAAGATAAATCATGACGCTCATGTGCCTCGCTGAGAAGGAGAAGATTCAAAAAGGTTGGCGTAACGGGAAGAACCTCGACGTTGAATTTTTCTATGGCCTCGCATACGGCGTCGGGTGACCTGTCCTCAACCGTAATGATGCAACTGCCGTTGGACAAACTATATAAGAGGGTGTCGATTCCCCCGATGTGATCAAGCAATAAAAAGGTCAGGGTGCGCAGGTTGTGCCGCCGGATGTGAAACTTCTTGAGCAGCTTCGACAAGTCATGAACCGCCGCCTTACTTTTGCCCGTGGAACCGGACGAAAACAAGACTAGACCGGGGCGACTCTCTTGGCGGAGTCTCTTGTAAAACTCATGATCGGCTTTGTTGGAAAGTCTCACTATATCGACGTTATCAGTTTCATCTATCCTGATAGACACCTCGCCTTGGGCGGTTTCAATAAATTCCTTTTTGTGCGTTTCCACCGAGATAGTGAGAGGGACAATCATGCACCCCAGTTCCACAAGCGACAAAAACAGCGCTACAGAATTGGGCGAAAAGTCAGCTTCCAAAATGACCACCGCGCCCGGTTGAACACTTTCCCTTTTTAAGACTTCCTGCCAATGATCGATTCGATCCAGAAGCCAGCTATAGCTGTAGGCCCGGTTCTTCCAGATCACCGCCTCGGCGGCTTTGTTCTGTTGGAAAACCTCCGTCAGGAAATCTATGAACATCAGACCCCGCCTAAATAAATAACCTGTCCCGTAATGTAGTCACTTTCGGGTTTAAGGAAAAAGTCGATCACGTTGCTGACGTCCCGAAGTTCGCCGTAGCGTCTGATTGCCTGGCGAGCCAGCAACGCTTCAAGTTTTTCCTCGGGGACGGAACGAATCAAATCAGTTTTAATCGGCGTCGGACCGACGGCATTGACGGTTATGCCGAAATCAGCCAGCTCCCGGGCTATAACTTCCGTCAAAGAAACCACCGCCGCCTTCGATGAAGCGTATATCGCCTCGCCCTCCAGTTTGAGAGGCGTGGCCACGGTAGCGAAATTGACGATTCTTCCATAGTTATTAATCTGCATCAGCTTGGCCGCTTCCCGGCAAAAGAGGAAAGCCGCGATGACGTTGGTGTTGAAAATGTTGCGAACCGTTTTGATTGGCGTTAAAAGAATATGATTCATCGAGGCGATGCCGGCGTTGTTTATCACCACGTCAAGACGCTTATACGTCTTGCGAATCTGGGAAAACATCTGTTTGACTTTTTCTTCGTCGGCGACGTCGAGGCAAAAGTGGATATAATTGTCATATTCATAATCAACCGGACTGCGGCTGCATCCGATTACCTCAAAATCCCTCTTAACGTAATACTCCACCAGGTACCGGCCAATCCCTTTACTGGTTCCGGTTATGAGCATTATCTGCTTGTCAGGCATCTTTGGCTTCCGTCAATAGTATGCAAATGTAATCGACCAGCGTGCCAATGGTTCTAAAGGGACTGTTTCTCTGTGACATTGCCCGCTCGTCGGAAACCGACACCGAAACGCCAAGTGCCTCTTCGATATTTTGTTCGGCGGTGACAACAAAATTAACCAGCCCCAGTGAATCCAGTTTGCCGTTCTGGCCAAAGAGCACGGTATCAAGCGATTTTTCCAGTTGTCCGTTATCCGGTTGTTGCAGGTTTACTTCGTCAACGACACCGTAAATCGTCTGAATTATTGTTTTTTTCTCGTCCATCTATCTTTTCCTTATCACGCTGGATCAGGCGGTTGCTTCTAAACTCATATAAGTGAAATCGGACAACTTAAGCAGGATATTACAATATCCCGGCCAAGCTGCCAAGCTCTTTTTAGCCTTATACAGCCTCCGAAGGAAAATGATTACGATGATTCCATAGGCAGGCTTCAGAATTTAAGAATCGCTCATCACCAGAGATCATCGAGGTCGGATTCGAAAAAGGTTATGTGAATCTTACCCTCGATCTCTGGCGGCAGTACCACCGGATAGACCCGAGATATCCACAAACCGCACTTCCTGAAGGTATCTTTATCGCGAAAAGAACTGAGTCCGACAATACCGTCTGCCTGGATTTCAAAGGTGTAGTCCATGGCACGTGACAATAACGCGATTTTGGCTGCTTTAGTTCCAACCAGATCGCAGATCTTTATCAAGGACAACTCTTTCGTTTTGTGGGTCGCCTGTCTGTAAACGATGTAGCCGTCGATTGCTCCTTTGTCGTTGACGTGGATACAGGAAATGTAAGATTTGTGGGGCTGGCCGATTTTGTAATTCAGAAAGTCGGCCGAACGTTCCGGGTAGACTTCGTACTGCTCTGACAGAAGTCTGTCCCATGTCTCGTCCCATTCAGGCTCGAAACAGTCTATTGACTTAACCTCTCTGTCGTCAGTCGGTACCTTCGGACGCCGGCAAAGATTAACAATTTTCAGGGGTAGGGACCATATTGACGGCTTGTTGAGGTAGTCAAGGGCTCTGGTGGTGTTTATGAACCTGGCATACATTCTAACCGAATCACGCCTGACATTATACCCTCTCCGCTTATGGGTCTGTTCGATTTCCGGTACAATTCCAACTGCCGCAAACTTCAACGTGGGATGGCTGGTGAGTTGATCCAGTAAGGCCGTCCCGGCAAACGTCTGCACCAGCAAGTTGGACATGTCCAGAACCAGGGTTGCCCCCCAGCCAATCTCGACTGGTGTCCCGCGGCTTTTGAGAGTCTGCTGTATCTGGGCCATGTGCCCCACGACCTTGCCTTTGAACAAGGCGAGGAATCTCTGGCACTTCTGCCATTCAAATAATTCTCTGTCAGCCAGTTCGGGATGGTCAGGATTGAACTTCATAAACAGGGCAAGGGTTTCTTCCAGGTATTGGTCTTCGTAAGGAATTAGTTTTACACTTTCGCGGGTTTTGCTCGCCATTGTTCTAAGCGTAAGTAATCATGGTCTGTTGCCCCGGT
>Ga0307437_1000208_pt1 | contig 48669 bp, 42 predicted proteins | sample SalMarWE160390MG_FD_202146 | JGI IMG/M metagenome (GOLD analysis project Ga0307437, IMG submission 202146) | Salt marsh sediment microbial communities from the Plum Island Ecosystem LTER, Massachusetts, United States - WE1603-90 | ecosystem: Environmental > Aquatic > Marine > Intertidal zone >...
CCTCTTTCCCATCTTGTTATCATACTGTTTTTCTTACCCATGCGAAACTACCTTTTCCTCTTATTTTATGCTATCTTATGAGTCATTGTTGGCTCATTTTTACCCACTCACTTCCACGATGAGCCATATAAATTAAGGTTCATATTTCAATGAAACTACCTCACAGAAAAAGCCTTGTTACCCACTTTATTATTCTTGCCATTGGAGTAATTGTTGGGGCACAAATTCCAGGCCTAATTTCGGATTATAAATTTAGGAAAAGCGAAAAACAGGCATTAAAGCAACTCGAAAAATATCCTGATGAAGCCAATAGCTGGTTGCTCATAAGTCAATATAGGTGGCGAAGGGGTGATAAGGAAGGTTCTTTCGAAGCCGCTCACAAAGCATTAGAGCTTGATCCAAACTATGTATTAGCTATCGAGAAAATTGCATATAATTATATGGACATGGGTGACTTAAAGAAGGGAAAGGAGTGGTTAGAAAAAGCATTAAAGGTTGCAGAGGTTCATGCACCAGGCCAAATTGAAATGATCAAATTTACATTGTCTCACATTGAAAAAGAAATGAAACCTTAACCTAGGGCTGTTGGCGGACTCAGTTCCCTCGCCGCACAGCTTCAACTTTAGACAGCACGTAGCCCCATAGCCACCCATCTCACTTTTTTCCCCACTAAAAACAAATGCCCCCAACCGCACTCCCCGCCAAGACCAACTTCTCCTTGACACCACGGACAAAAAACAAGATTATGAGGGTCGATAATCAAGGTACAAAACTGTGAAGGAGACCCCTATCTTTTTAAGGGCCTGCAAGAGGGAACCGACAGAGTACACCCCGGTCTGGTTGATGCGCCAGGCAGGCCGCTTCCTCAAGGAGTACCGCTCCCTGCGGCGGCAGCACTCTTTTCTCACCCTCTGCAAGACGCCTGAGCTGGCTACCCAGGTAACCCTCCTGCCTATAGAAAAGCTCAAGGTGGACGCCGCCATCATCTTCGCCGACATCCTCCTCCCCCTGGAACCCATGGGGATCGACCTGGAGTTCACCAAAGGGGAAGGGCCGGTGATCCACAACCCACCCCGCAGCCGCGCGGAGATAGAAAAGCTCAAGCACATCGAGGCCGAGAAAGACCTCCCCTTCGTCATGGAGGCCATCAAGCAGGTCTGTCACAAGCTCACAGGACGGATCCCCTTGATCGGCTTTTCCGGTGCCCCCTTCACCCTGGCCAGCTATTTGCTCGAAGGGGGCGGCACGAAAAATTTTATTAGAACTAAATCTTTGATGTATCAGGACCCGCCCTGCTGGCATCTCCTAATGGAAAGGCTCAGCGAGGCCATCATCTCCTACCTCAAGGCCCAGGTCCGAGCAGGGGCCGCGGTTGTGCAGCTCTTCGACAGCTGGGCTGGCGCCCTCTCCCCCCAAGATTATAAGGAGTTTGTCTTCCCCCACAGCCAGCGGGTTTTTCATGCACTATCAACTAAGGTCCCAGCTATCCACTTTGCCACCGGCACATCGGGCATCCTCGAGTCGATGCAGGAGGCGGGTGGAGACATCATCGGGATCGACTGGCGCATAGACCTGGGCGAGGCCTGGCAAAGGCTGGGGTACGACATAGGAATCCAGGGCAACCTGGATCCAACGGCCCTCCTCGGTCCTCCGGAGCGGATCGAGAGCAAGGTTGAGGAGATCTTGCACGCGGCCGAAGGCAGGCCCGGGCACATCTTCAACCTGGGGCACGGGGTCTTGCCCCAGACACCGGAAGAGAACGCCATCACCATGGTGGAAGCGGTGCACCGCCTCAGCAAAGATCGATGATCAGGGAGGACGATCTTTCCCACATAGCGGTCATGCTGCTCGCCTTTGGCGGGCCCCGCTCCGTGGATGAAATAGGACCGTTCATGGAGCGGCTCATGGGAAAGGGCCCCTCCCCCAAACAGATCGAGGGGCTGCAACAACGCTACCGGGCCATCGGCGGCGCCTCGCCCCTGCCCGCGATGACCATGCGTCAGGCCAGGGCCTTGGAAGAGGCGCTCAAACAGGAGGAAAAGCCCCTGCCGGTCTTTTGGGGTATGCGCTACGGCCGACCCCTCATCGCCGAGACCCTGGAGGATATAAGAGGGAAGGGGATCTCCCGGGTCATCCTCATAAGCCTCTCACCGTACCGATCCACCTACTCCTCAGAGGGCTATTACGCCGAGGTAAAGCAAACCGTTGCCACCTGGAGTGAGCGCATGGAACTCCTTGAAGCCGATGACTGGCATGCCCATCCCGGCCTGTGCACGGCCTGGGCCGCACAGATCAACGATACGATAAGAAAGATGGGCAAGGGAAAAAACGAGATACCGGTGGTCTTTACGGCCCACAGCCTCCCCCATGACGTCGCCTCACATTCTCCGTATCAGCAACAACTGGAGGAGACCATCGAGGGGATCATCAAGATCACCGGCCCTCTGCGCCGGCACCTCGCCTTCCAGAGCCGGGGGCAAGGAGGGGGCGAGTGGCTGGGGCCTGAACCGGAGAAGATCCTGGAAGACCTCTCTCAGGAAGGTCACCAAAAGGCCCTGATCTGCCCTGTCGGCTTTATCGCCGACCATTTGGAGACCCTCTATGATCTGGACATCGCCCTCAAGGCGTGGGCAGATAAAAAGGGCATAGCGATTAGCAGGACCCCCTGCCTCAACGATGCGCCGGAGCTGATCGAGGTACTCGTCCAACTGGTCGAGGGGGCGCTGGAGAAGCAATGACAGGGGAGCAGAAGCGGATCGCCATCGTCGGCGCTGGCATCGCCGGTCTCAGCACGGCCTACTATCTCAGCAAGCTCTCCCAGCAGGGAGGTCAACGCCTGAAGATCATACTTCTCGAAAAGGAAAGGCGGCTCGGCGGCTCCCTCCTCACCGAGCGGACCAACGGGTTCCTCATGGAGGGGGGCCCTGACTGCTTCATCTCGGAAAAGCCCTGGGCCCTTAAGCTCTGCAAGGAATTAGGGCTGAAAAAGAAGGTTATCGGCACCAACCAGCAGATCAGACGGACCTTCATCCTGTGGGGAGGACAACTGCATGAAATCCCCGAGGGCTTCATGCTGCTGGCCCCCACCAGCCTGTGGCCCTTTGTCAGGAGCTCGCTCTTCACCCTGCCGGGCAAGGCGCGCATGGGCATTGATCTGATCCTCCCCCGGAAAAAATCCGATACCGAAGAAAGCCTGGCGGCCTTTGTCCGCCGCCGCCTGGGCAGGGAGGCCCTGGAGAGGATCGCTGAGCCTCTGGTAGCGGGGATCCACGCCGGCGACCCGGAGACCATGAGCCTGCAGAGCACCTTCCCCCGCTTTATCGATCTGGAGCAGGAGCACCGCAGCCTCATCTGGGGGATGAGACAGAGGAAGAGGCAATTCGCACATATACGCGCCCGCTATACCATGTTCATCACCCTGAGGGACGGGATGGAGGGGATGGTCTCGGCCCTGGAGCAGGCCCTTCCCGAGGGGATCATCTCTTTAGAGGGGGAGGTGGTAGGGATGGAAAAGATACAAACAAAACCTGCGGGCAAACCGTTCTATCGTCTGCGGACAAAGGGAAGGAAAAAGGCCTTGGAGGCGGATGCCGTTGTCCTGGCAGCCCCGGCCTTTGCAGCGGCAAGACTCCTGCAGGGTATGGCAGGCGATATCGCCCATCAGCTTAATACCATCCCTTATGTCTCCACAGCTACTGTCAACCTGGCCTATGAGCGCTCTCAGATAGGGCGTCCCCTCGACGGCTACGGTTTTGTGGTGCCGCGCCTGGAGGGACGGAGGATCATGGCCGCGACCTTCAGCTCCGTCAAGTTCCCTGGCAGGGCCCCTCATGGGAAGGCCCTGCTGCGCTGTTTTGTGGGGGGGGCGAAGAACGAAAAGCTGGTGTCATGGGAGGATGATAAGCTGGCCGCAGCGGTCAAAGAGGATATCGCTGAGATTTTGAGTATAAGAGGTGAGCCCCGGCACGTCCGCATTTGTCGCTGGGAAAAGGCCATGCCCCAGTACATCCTGGGACACGAGGAGCGACTCTCCCAGATCGAGCGAGGGCTCTCGAAACTGCCCGGCCTCTTCCTCACGGGAAGCGCCTACCGAGGGATCGGGATCAGCGACTGCGTTCACCAGGGGGAGTTGATTGCCGAAGCGGCCTTGGGGTTCGTTCAGGATGGCCAGAAAAGCCAATAGAACCCTAACCTACTCCTCTCACGTTTTACGGAGTCTTTCCTAAGAGCACACGCCTTGTACTCAGGGATTACAACTGAGAAGTGTAAAAATTGTGTACACAAATAAACATTATGATCACGGGAGTGTAGGTATCTTATTTTGCGGCAGACTTAGTGCTTACAAAGACATTTCTCAAACGAGTGATATACCAGAATGCCACAGGGGTAAAGCTGAAGGTAAAGATAATCGATGCCAGCATCCCTCCGATTATAACCGCGCCCATGGACTGCTTTGCCGGGTTGATTGAGTTAAGCTGGGGAAGTACGCCCAGGACAATAGCAAGAGACGTCATGATAATCGCCCTGAATTTCACCGATGCCCCCAGCCAGAGCGCTTCTTTGACCGGAACGCCCTCTTTCATCTTGAGCAAGGTATAGTCTAAAAGCAGAATGGCATTGTTCACCACCAGCCCCACGAGCATGACCATGCCAAGCATCGAGGCAATGTTCATCGACTGCCCCAGGAAAAAGAGTGAAAAAAACACACCGATAAACGAGGTCACCACAGACAGCATGATCGGAACGGAATACGTCCCTGAATTCAAGAGCGCGCTTAACAACATATAGGTCAGTATGACCGCAAGGATAAATGCCCTCCCGATTTCCCTGCTGCTCTCCTCTTGGTGCTCCGAATCTCCCACATAGGCATACCCGTAATCGTCTCCAAAGGGCAGGCCCTTGAATTCCTTATCCAGCACGTTTTTTACGTATCCCAGCGCAGACTTGGAGAGGTATCCTTCAAGGCGTATGACACGGTCCTTATCCCGGTGCCTAATCGTGGGCAATGCGGTATCGCTTTTGAGTGTGCCCAGCACAGTAATGGGTATGAGCCCCTTTCTGGCAAGCACGGTGATCTCCTGTATGTCGTCAGCAGTCATGGCATATGCATCATTCAATTCAAGATTAATATCGTACTCCTCCCCCCTTTCCTTGTAGACATTGTCGGTATTGCCGTAAATGGAAGAGCGTATGGTCGAGCCCACCTGGGCATTGGTGACGCCGTACTGGATAAGCCTATCTTGGTCCGGAATAAACTGGATCTCCTTTTTCGGGGCCTTATAGGAGAAGGTGACCGATCGGAAATAGCCGCTCTTCTCCATTTTCGCTTTCATCAATTGTGAAAGTTCTATCATCTTGTCATAATTGATTCCATAGACGTTGATGGACACGTCGCCTTCTTTGGAACCACGTCTCCCAGCACGCTCCAGGATAATCTCAGCGTCGGGTATCCGGGTCATAAACGGAATAAGCTCACCGATAATATCCGCATCGCTCCGCTTCCTTGCAGTCGACGGTACCAGATCAACGGTGATGGTCGCGTTTTCAACACCATTCTCACCGATAGCAGTCAAAAAAGACGATTGCTCCGGGATCTTTTCAATCCGTTCTTCTATGATCTTGCATACCCCAAGGGTGCGATCGATGGTGGACCCTTGCGGCATGACGATATTTACCTTGATCTTATCTTCATCTGTTTGAGGAAAGAATTCATTGTCAATATAAGGCATGATAAACCGCAGAGATAAAAACAAGACGATCAGAACCAGCATCGCAGTCCTGGGGAATCTGAAGATCAAGTCAAAGACAGAACGGTATTCCTTCTTGAGGAATTCAACGCCGTTATTAGTAACCTTAACCAGCTTGTGGAATGGATTGAAAATGTCGTCCGTGGTCTTCTTCCTCTTGTCTTTTTTCTTCAACAGCAGGGCGCAGAGCATGGGGGTAAGTGTAAATGATGCTATAAGCGAAAAAAGGGTAGCATACACAACAGTCAGTCCGAATGATTGCATAAACTGACCCACGATCCCCCCCATCATGGCAATGGGGGTAAACACAACCACATTGGTACCGGTCGCAGCGAGAACCGCTCCCGCGACTTCTTTGGTACCATCGATTGCCGCATGTACCGGCGTCTCTTTATGCTCGAGATGGACAAGCACATTCTCAACGATAACAATGGCATTGGCAATCAATGTCCCCAGCGAGGTAGCGATGGCCAGAAGTGTCATAACGTTGATGGTAAACTTTGATGCACTCATGAGGAAAAAAGCGGAAATGAGCGACGTAGGAATAACAATGGCAGCGATAAAGGTGAGCCTTGCCTGACCGGTAAATAAGAATAAGATAATAACGGTGAGAAGAATACCGATGAGGATATTTATGAGCGTATCATGCGTTTCATTCACAACAAACGTGGTGGTATCGATCGCGATCTCAAGACGCATCCCCTCAGGCAAAAATTCCCTGAACTCACCAAGCCTGCGCTGTACTGTCCGTGCAATATCCACCGCATTGCCGTCAGAGACCTTATTTAAGGAAAGCCCGACCACCTCTTTGCCGTTATAGCGGGCGATCGTCTCAATTCTTTTATAGCTGTCCTCCACCGTGGCGATCTCGTGCAGCGGGAATCGAGCCCCATCCTGCGAGGTGAGCATCATATCCTTAATCTCTGCAATACTCTGAAACTCACCCACAAAACGCACGCTTAGACTATTGAGGTCTTTTTCCAGCAGACCCCCGGGTATATTGGTGCTCTTTGCCTGTATTGCTGCAATCACGTCGGCAATGGCGATGTAATGCTGCTTCATCAACATGGGGTCGAGCCTGACATTGATCTGTCGCTCTTTGCCGCCGTAGACATCGATTTTGGCAACCCCTTCCACAGACGACAACTTCGTTTTCAACGTCTTGGCCGCATACTCGTACAGGTCTCGTGCGTCGAGAGTATCGCTGGAGAGCACCAGGTCCATCATTGGTACAACCAAAGGGTCAAATTTTTCGATAATCGGCTTTTCTATTGCATCAGGGAGATCATTGAGTATCGCCTCAACCTTATCTTTTACCTCGATGGATTTCACGTTGACGTCGGCAGATAACAGGAACTCGATAAAGATATATCCAAAACCATCATACGACTGGCTCCTGATTTGGTCTATTTCTGAGAGCTCGGAGACAGCGTCTTCTATTTGCTTAACCACCAGTGTCTCCACTTCCACGGGAGTCGCGCCGGGGTATTCTACCGACACCGTAACGATGGGGAAGTCAACCTTCGGTGTCCTCTCAATGGACAGGGTGTAAAAACTGAAAATCCCCAGTACCACGAATACGCACACAAACATTATAGTTGTGATGGGGCGTTTGACGAAAAATTCAATCATGGTATATCCCTCGCAACCTCTTTATCCCCCACAATACCCACCTTATCTCCATTCAAAAGTTGTGTCTGCCCTTGTATTACCACCATATCACCGTCGACCAAGCCCTGTAAGACAACAGTTCCGTAGCCGTTTCTCTCGCCAAGGAGGACGTTCTGTTTATGGGCGCGACCATCTTGAACCGTCCATATAAAAAATTCCCCATCGCTGTCAGTAATAATTTCATTCGGGATACTTATGACATCATTCAGTGTGCCGGTATGGACATAAGCAACAATAATATGATTGCTCAACGCTACCTCATGGTCAAATGCCACACGCACACGGAACATCCCAGTAGCCACATTCAGCGCCTGCCCGACATAGCTGATCACCCCAAAAAACCTTTCCCCCTGCTCTTGATTAATATCCACTGACTGGCCGGGCCTTAATCGCTCCTGAATGTCCTTGGTAACGTATCCCTCAAATAATTTTTTTGATACCGGCGTTATGGTAATCTTCTCATATATCTTCACATCTTGGTGAGCTATGTTCTGCACGATAACTGGTTTTCCGTGCATCTCCCACTCGGCAATGGTGCTGACAATTGCTTGATCCCTCTTCGTCTGGACGATATGCTGCCTCCAAAACACCAGGAAGGTAAAGACCACGATACATCCCAAACCAATTAAGACCCTGAGAAAAAATTCCCTTTTTTTCATTTCCTGAGTTCCGTTACCGCCAGTTTCTCAATTTTTGCCAACGTGGTATTGAGATTATACAATGTCAGCACCCTGGACAGTCTTTCGTTTGTCAACAGCAACTCCGCATCGTTGAAATCAGAAGGTGAGACTTGGCCCGTTTCAAAAAGATCCCGTGTCATTTTGAACGATTCCTTTGCCAACTCAACGGCCTTGGTGTTCGCTTCTAATGTATTTATATAGGCATGGTACTCAGAGATTGCATTATCAAGCTCTAATGCGAACTCTTTGGTGCTCTTCTGCAATCGCAATATATCATTCGCTTTATCAATCTTGGCCTGATTCAATTGCGCACCGGTCTCGCCTCCCATCCAAATAGGAACAGTCACTTTCAGACCGGCAACGGCATAGTGATCAAGATTATCATGCCGAACCTCATAGGTGTCTCCTATCCCTCGATAATTCCAGGTCGCAAAGGCCGAGATTGTCGGCAGAAAGTTCGCCCGCTTTAGCTTAATCATGTCTTCATCTGCGTCTATCTGTTTGCGTAAGGCTTGTAATGTCGGCTCGTTCTCATGCAACGATTCACTGATTTCCTCCTGGTTCAAGGGATCATAGCGCTTAGCAAAGTCTTCAGTCAATGCGACGTAAACTGCTGGATCAACGCCAAGGATTATCTTAAAAGTCCTCATAGCGGAATCGAAGGTGGCCCGAGCATCATTAACCCGTGGCACGCGTGATGCGATATCAGCGGCCATTTTGATGTTGTCCCGCTTCGAGCTTCTTCCGCCGGAGGTCCGTTTTTCCAACAACCTCTTGTTTTTTCGGACGTTCTCATATGATGCCTGTACAATTGAAAGAGTTTGTTCCGCAAGCAAGGCGCTGTAATAACTCAGTTTTGTATTGTAAACAACCTCCTGCCGGGCAATATCTTTATTGAAACGACTGATGGCAATGTATTTATCCGCCAACCGTATGGCGGAAGAGATGCGCCCAAACGCCCATAAGACCTGATTCACGGTTACACCGGTGTCCAAACTGTAATCTTTGGTTGTAGCGGCAACGGCAGGAGGGTATTCCGGATTATGCGCCCAGGTAATTTCTCCCTCAATATGCGGATAAATGGCCGATCTTGCCTCTTTGTACTTGTAATGCATCTTATCAATCTCATTCACTGTAATCTGAAAATCTTCGCTTTTCCGCAGCGCCAACGCAACAGATTCCTCTATGCTCACCTGTAATACTTCCTGGCTATAAGCGTTGTGTGGTGCCACTACTATACAAGTAAAACACAGAAGGCATATCAGAATAACAATACGTGCTCCTAGCTTCATCGCTCTACCTTTCTCTTCGACCAAGCCCTTTCCACAGGAAAGACAACTGTTTTTTAAAGTGAGGGCCTAAGGTGTTAAAATTTTCATATGATATAGCCAGCGGAACCCCCACAATAATCGTCATTAACATTACCAAGACATCATTGAGATCAACTCTCTTGGGGAGCTCTCCCTGTTTGACCGCTTCCTCCAAATTGTTATACAGAAAATCTTCTAATGATATGATATGAATATCTTCGATACCTTTACAATTCGGGAAGGCATAAAGCCTCTCGGCGCGGGGGATATCAGGATGTTTTGGCTTGACTTTCTGCCCGACAAAAATGGAAATGAGTTCATAGAGAAGGTAGGGATGATTAATCTCATTAACTAAAACGTCAACCATGACATCGATACGATGTAAAAGACTGTCCTTTTTTGCCCTTCTCTGCGTTTCCCAAATGATTTTAAGATCCATTAACTGCTGATAATAATAGATCAAATCTATCTTGGCAGGGAAATAATTGAAAAACGTGGCCTCAGACACGTCTACACTATCACATACTTCTTTGATTGATATATCATCCAATCGAGCGGACTTGAGCCTCTCCACAAAGGCCATAGTCAAAGCGACCTTTGTCTTCGCGTGTTTTCTTTCTCTCAAGGGAAAGTTCTGTTCTTCCATCTCTGCCTTTTTGGCTAAAAACCATAATATTATAGTTAACACTATTTTTAATGTCAACTAAATTTTTATGATTTTTGTGAGATTCCACCAATGAAGACCGCATGCTGTTACAATGAGTTTTCAAGGAGGAGACTGACTTCGCCAGAATCTACCGCTGGGAACGGGCTATGCACCAATACATCGTAGGACACGAGGAGCGGCTCGCCCGCATCGAGGGTGGGCTCTCGAAACTGCCCGGCCTTTTCCTCACGGGAAGCGCCTATCGAGGGATCGGTATCAGCGACTGCGTCCACCAGGGGGAGTTGATTGCCGAACAAGCCCTGCGGTTTATTCAACAACAAAGGAGACAATGATGAGCGAACCAAGTCAATTGGACAAGGTCTTCAACGTCATCATGAAGCACATGGTGGAAACCGGCCAGGCGCCCTTTTACACCGAGATAGCCGCTGAACTCGGCCTCTCCGTAGAAGAGGGGCGAAAGGCCCTGCACGACCTCTTCAATGCGGGGGTCCCTGGCTGGCTGTTTCCGGGGACGGACTACATCACCTCGTTCGCCCCCTTCAACCACTTGCCCACCCAGTACCGAATTACGATTGACAACCAGCAGAAATGGTACGGCCAGTGAGGCTTTGAATCGCTGGCGGTCTGCTGGCTTTTTCCCGGGAAAACAGTTCGCATCGACGCCCCCTGCCTGGACTGTGGAGAACCAATGACTGTGGAGATGCGGGACGGAGAGGTCCTCCGAGCCGAACCGAAGGGATTGGTAGGATATGTGGCGGTCCCCTTCCGCACGTGGTTCGAGAACATACCCTATGCCTGAAGCACCATGACTCTCTTCCGGTCAGAAGAGCACGTGAGGAACTGGTCCGGCTTTAAACCCGACACCAAAGAGGGGATTATCCCTCTTGACGATCTCGTTACACTCTTTTCGGGAAATTATTTTCGCAGGCGCTTAGATGATGATTGGCTCTCCCGCAGCAGGGAGTATGCAGGCGAGTTGGTCAAAGAATTCGCAAAGAGGGGGCCTTTCTGGCAATTGCCTAGAAAATAAAACCTTTGAGTTTCCTCTCCCCTTGAGGGGAGAGGGAAAGAAAGTTGATTTTCCCCGCCATGGCGGGATTCAAGGGTGATGCTCCCTCATGCCGGAGGTGGCTCTTTAGCCAATGGATTTCAAATACGGCACACTGCCGTATGTCAGACCGTTCACCCCCCGCCGAAGCCAACCTTGACCGCGCCGTCACTGATAAGAACAGGGACTATCTTGTTTGCGCCCGCAAGGCGCATCCACTCCTTCTCCGCCTCGGGGTTGTTCGCAATGCTGATTTCTTCATAGGGAACGCCGCGCTCCTCCAGGTCGCGCTTGGCCTCATCGCAAAAACGGCAATCCGGTTTCGTATAGATGATCACCTTTTTTTCTTCAGCAGGGATTCCCCGCCTCTCGTCGAAACCGTAAAACCGCTCAACGACAAACTGGACGTACCGCATACATTTATCCTTCCATCTCCCTGATTCCAGAAATTTACGGTACTCCCCTGGTTCGGAAAAATCGAACCCCACGAGTTGTCGGCACGAGATAGCACCGAAATCCTCCTTAAAGCCTCTCACCAGCTCATCGGCATCAAGGCGGGCTCGGTGTCGGGCCTGCTTCGATCTCTTCTTGTCCGACAGGGGCGCCCGGTGTAACAATCCCAGACATACCGCTGCGGCGCTCAGGGCGCCGCAGGGCGCCTCCTGCTGACCGCTGATACCTCCCATGAAGTTGATGCTCGTCCAGAGGATATCCTCATTGCCCAAATCAAAGGATTCCCACAAAACTTGCAGGACACCTGGTCCTCAGTGATAGCCCCGCGTCATCAGTTCACGAGCTTTTTCCTGTGCCGCTTCTAACGATATCGTGTCTGCCATGACTCAGCCTCCGATAGTTTCATGTACCAGATTTTGGGTAGCATAAAGGCCGGGGGTAGATTGCCCACTTCAATTATTGCCCTCTACCTTTTGCCAAAAGTCTTCGTGTTCGATACCACCCTCTTCTCTAATCTGCTGCCTGGCAGCTTGCAGAATGCCTTGGAATTTAGGCGAATAGGCCAAAACCATACGTTCTATCTCATCTTCATCTTCAAGCGAAACCAAAACAGCAACTGGTTTGCCATTCCTGGTTACGATGACCGGACCTTCCGTGCTATCTTTCAAATATGCACTAAATCGTGCCTTTATGTCCGCTATGGATGCAATCCTCATAGTTCCACCTCCTTCCCGGCAATGATGAAGAAGTAAAACTTTCTAATTCATCTTCAATTATTATGCAGATTAATGTCGGGCATCACCTGGACCAAAAGCCGCATGGCTTTTAGGATCAGGTGCATGCCCAGGTTAAACAATTCCAATTTTTCTTATTTGGGAAATGGGCCACTCTTTGTTAAATGTAGCTTTATAACAATAAGATCTTAACCCATTAAGCAGGCCCAACGCTACCTCGCAAACAACCCAGTAATGCGGCAATCTATAGGTTCCTACTTCGGAGTACGCTAACAATTTCTGACTATAAGGAGCGCTTAGTAATTTGACAGCTGCCAACTGATTCCGGGTTAATTTAACTTCGCGGCCTAATTTTCTTCGACGACTCTCAAAAATGAGCCTGGACAAATCATGACCATATTTACGTTTCAGCCGATTTATTTTTTCCCCTCTTGCAAATAGGAACGCCTTTAGCAATAGCTCTATGGATCGACCTACTAAGAAATAAGCCACAAAAGGAGCACTACATCTCACCCTTTCACTCATTGTCACCGGTGGTTTGTACACAGATTTTGCTGCACCAAAAAATTTCTCTGCCCCTGATAAAAATAGATATGGAGACAAACGTTGAATCATTTTATTATGTTTAACATAGATTATATTGATCCGCATAAGATGCGGATTTTCGTTTTCCTGTCCACATAACACGCCATTGGATCGCTCGCAAGATGCGTGTTAGCTCCTTTATATTCAATTGATTGCACTTTGGCCAGCGGTTTATCATGGCATGTTATGCGGATCAGCATAAGAACCACCTCACATTAACACCGTCCTTCTCACCCCACTTTATCCCAGCTTTTCCACCTTCACGGCGCACACCTTGAACTCGGGGGTCTTGCCGATGGGATCTAATACCGGATTCGTGAGCCGGTTGGCTGCCGCCTCAAAGAAGTGGAAGGGTATAAAGACCGTCCCCTGGGGCGACTTGGGGGTCACCTGCACCGGTATCTCGATCTTTCCCCTCCGAGAGGCGACTCGGACTTTCTCCCCATCCTCCACCCCCATCTCCATGGCGTCGACAGGGCTCACCTCCACATACCCCTGGGGATAGCGGAAGTTCAGGCCATCAACCCGGCGCGTCATGCTCCCGGTGTGAAAGTGATAGAGGACCCGCCCGGTGCTGAGGATGAGGGGGTACTCCTTATCCGGCAGTTCCGCCGGGGGGATGAACTCGATAGCATGGAAGAGCCCCTTACCCCTGACGAACTTGTCTTTATGGAGATAGGGGGTGCCGGGATGCTTGGGGGTAGGGCACGGCCACTGTATGCCACCTTCTTTCTCCAATCGCTTATAGCTGATGCCGGCGTAGCTGGGGGTAAGTGGGGTGAACTCGTTGAAGATCTCCTCGGCAGACCGGTATCGCATCTCATATCCCATGCTGGTGGCGAGATCGGCGATGACCTCCCAGTCGGTCCGCGCCTGACCCGGGGGCTCCACCCCCTTGCGCACTTGCTGGACCCTGCGCTCGGTGTTGGTAAAGGTGCCATCCTTCTCGGCAAAAGAGGTGGCCGGCAAGATCACATCGGCCATCTGGGCCGTCTCGGTCAGAAAGATGTCCTGGACCACGAGGAAATCGAGGTTTGCGAGACTCTCCTCCACGTGTTTGAGATCGGGGTCGCTCACCATGGGGTTTTCGCCCATGATATACAGGGCCTTGAGATCGCCCCTCGCAGCGGCCGGTATCATCTCCGTCGCTGTGAGGCCTGCCTTACCCGGCAACGCGCTCACCTTCCAGGCTGCTTCAAACTTTTTGCGCGCCTCATCGTTCGCCACCTGCTGATAGCCGGTATAAACGTTGGGGAGGGCCCCGAGATCACACGCCCCCTGTACGTTGCTCTGCCCCCTGAGGGGGTTTACACCCCCTCCCTCAATCCCTACATTACCGCAGAGCATGGCCAGATTGGCCAGGGACTTGACATTATCGGTGCCGGTGATGTGCTGGGTGATCCCCATGGCATAAAAGATGGATGCCCGCTTGGCACCCGCATAGAGGCGGGCCGCTTTGCGCAGATCCTCCTGCAACACTCCGGTAATCCCCTCCACGAACTCCGGGGTATAACGCTTCACGACTGTCCGCAACTCCTCAAAACCCTCGGTCCGGGTCTTCACATATTCTTTGTCGTAGAGTTCTTCCTCGATGATCACGTGCATCAGACCGTTGATGAGGGCAACATCGGTCCCCGGGGTCTGGCGGAGCCAGATATCGGCAAACCGGGTCATATCAATCTCACGGGGATCGGCCACGATCAGCTTTGCCCCTCGTTGTGTCACCGCCTGCTTCATCTTGGTGGCGACTACGGGGTGGTTCTCCGTGGTATTGGTCCCGATAAGAAATAAAACATCGCTCTTGTAAATGTCCACTAGAGAATTGGTCATGGCACCACTGCCGAATGCGGCGGCAAGACCTGCCACCGTAACGGAGTGTCAGAGCCGCGCGCAGTGATCGACGTTGTTGGTGCCGATCACCGCGCGCATAAACTTCTGCATCAGATAGTTTTCCTCATTGGTACAGCGGGCCGAGCTGAAGCCACCGATGGCGTCCGGCCCGTGCTGGGCCTTGATCTGGCCGAGCTTCTTCGCCGCAAGGTCCAACGCTTCATCCCACGTGGCCTCCCGGAACTTACCATTCTCTTTGATCAGGGGTGCGGTCAAACGATCTGGATGATGAATAAACTCATAGCCGAACCTCCCCTTCACGCAGAGGCTTCCCTGGTTCACCACACCCTCTTCGTTGCCCGTGATCTTGACCACTCTCCCATCGACGATATTAAGATCGATGGTACATCCCGTCCCGCAGTAGGTGCAGGTGGTGGGGACTTTTTTGATTGCCCACGGCCTACCGGCAAACCGGGCCTTGTTCTCCACCAACGCCCCGACCGGGCAGACCTGCACGCACTCACCGCAAAAGACGCAGTTGGACTCGGCATAACTCCGGTCCTCTGCGGTAACGATCTTGGTCCTCCCCCCCCGGTAGCCGAAATCGATCACCTGGTTGACCTGGACCTCATTACACGCCCTGACACAGCGCCCGCACAGGATGCACTTGTTCAAGTCCCGGAAGATCATGGGATTGGAATCATCCAGGGTATGCCCGGGGGACTCGATGGGGAATCGGGGTCGCTCTATCTTGAGCTCGTAGACCAGATCCTGAAGCTCACAATGCCCGTTGGACTCACACAGCAGACAGTTGTGGTCGCCGCTGGCAAGGAGCAGCTCCACCGCCATGCGCCGGGCCGCTATGACCCGCTCGGTGTGTGTCTTGATCACCATCCCGTCCTGCTCTATGGGAAAGACACACGAAGCCACGAGGGTCCGCGCCCGCTCCACTTCCACCACACAGACCCGACACGCCCCCGCGAGGGGGAGCCTGGGGTGATAACAGAGGGTGGGAATATGAATACCTACCCTGGTGGCGAGCTCCAGGATCGTTTCACCCTTGCGGGCCTTGGCCTCCCTCCCATCGATGGTGACTGTCACGGTATTGCTCATCTCAACCTCCCTCAATAAGGCAGTATGGCACCCCTACAACTCCAGATCACATCGGAGACATCGGGTCGACTCCTGCTGGGCTTCATCCGCGGTATAACCAAGCTCCACCTCTGAAAATGAGCCTATCCGTTCCTCCTCCGCTATCTCGGACATCCGGGTCTGGGGTTCCTCCTGGACCTCCTCATCGATGACCTGGGGGATATCGATCCATTCTTCTTCAGGCTCCTGATACGGGGCTTCCTTATTCTTCTCGCGAATGGAGGAGTCGATCGCCGCAGCGGCCTTCTTCCCGGCGGCAATGGCCCAAATAACCGTAGCCGGTCCGGTGACCGCGTCACCTCCGGCGAAGACCCCCCCTGCAGGGGTCTGTGTCTCCCCACCTCCGTTGACCTCGATAGTACTCCATTTGGTAACGGGGATATCCTTGGGGAGGAAAGACACATTAGGGACCTGCCCGATGGCAGCGATGACCATATCCACATCGAACACAAATTCCGATCCCTCAATGGGCTCGGGGCGACGCCTCCCGCTGGCATCAAACGCACCCAACCGCATCCGCTGACATCTCACCCCTACGGTCTTCCCCTTGACGCCGATGACCTCCGTGGGGGCCACAAGAAAGTGAATCTTCACCCCTTCCGCTTCTGCCGCCACCACCTCCTCGGCCTGGGCGGGCATATCTTGCCTCAATCTGCGATAGAGGATGAGCACCTCCTGTGCCCCCCTGCGCAGGGCCGACCGTGCGGCATCGATGGCCGAGTTTCCACCCCCGACGACGGCCACCCTGCTCCCCACCTCGGCCCCGTCCCCGAGGTTTATCTGCCGCAGGAACTCCACCCCGCCGTAGACCCCCTTCAAATCTTCACCCGCAATTCTCAGGCGTTGGCTCTGGTGTGCACCCACGGCCAGATAGAGCGCATCATACTCCTTGCGCAGATCCTTAAAGGGGATATCTTTCCCCACCCTCGTGTTGGTCCTGAACTGCACCCCGAGGGCGCGGATATCGTCGATCTCACGCTCCAGCACTGCACGGGGGAGCCGATATTCGGGTATCCCGTACCGCAGCATCCCGCCCAGATGAGGAAGCTCTTCAAATACCGTCACGCTGTATCCTCGGCGGGCGAGTCCTCTGGCCGCGGTGAGGCCAGCCGGTCCACCCCCCACCACCGCGATCCGCTCCTTTCTGGTCACCGGCACGGGCTCAACCGTGGGTCGAGCACCGTTGTCGGTGATGTAGCGCTTGAGGTGCTTGATGGCTATCGGTTCATCGAGCTGCCCCCGGCGGCACTTGCCCTGGCACTGGTGGTCGCATACCCTCCCGCAGATGCTGGGAAAGGGGTTGGTCCGCAGCAACACCTTATAGGCATCATCCAAACGATTTGCCCTGATGAGGGCGATATAGGCGGGGGCATCCATCCCCACCGGACAGGTGTTCTGACAGGGGGATGTAAAGAGGGCCGAGCATACGGAGGCCGGACATCGCTTATCCCTGATGTGGGCCTCATATTCATCCCTGAAGTATCGGATGGTGCTGAGTACGGGGTTGGGGGCGGTCTGCCCCAATCCGCACAGGGCCGAGTCCTTGATCACGGCCGCCATTTCTTCCAACAGCTCGATATCCCCCTCCTTGCCCCTCCCCTCACAAATGTCAGTGAGAATGTCGAGCATCTTCTTTGTCCCCACCCGGCAGGGGACACACTTGCCGCAGGACTCATCCTGGCAGAAGTCCATAAAGAAGCGGGCCACATCCACCATGCAGGTATCTTCATCCATGACAATGAGGCCGCCGGACCCCATGATCGCCCCGATCTGGGTGATGGCCTCATAATCGGTGGGGGTATTGAGGTGCTGTACCGGGATGCACCCCCCGGATGGCCCCCCCAGTTGGGCGGCCTTGAACTGTTTGCCCTTCGGGATGCCGCCGCCGATATCGAAAATGATGGTCCCGATGGTCGTCCCCATGGGGACCTCCACCAGCCCGATGTTATTGACGGCTCCGGTGAGGGCAAAGACCTTGGTCCCCTTGCTCCCTTCGGTCCCGATGCTCGCGTACCACTCCCCCCCTTGCACGATGATCTGTGGAATATTTGCCAAGGTCTCCACGTTGTTGAGGATGGTGGGCTTCCCCCACAGGCCTTGCTGGGCCGGAAAGGGAGGACGAGGACGCGGCATACCCCGGCGCCCTTCAATAGAGGCCATCAAGGCCGTCTCCTCACCACATACAAAGGCCCCTGCCCCCTGATAGACCTCCAAATCAAAGGAGAAACCCGAACCGAAGATGTCATCGCCCAACAGGCCGTATTCCCGCGCCTGGTTGATGGCGGTGTTCAGCCGCTGTACCGCCAGGGGGTACTCGGCCCGGCAGTAGATATACCCCTGATGGGCGCCGATGGCCTTGGCCGCAATGAGCATCCCCTCCAGGACGGCGTGGGGGTCCGCCTCCAGCACGCTGCGATCCATATAGGCCCCCGGGTCTCCTTCATCGGCGTTGCACAGGACATACTTCACCCCTCCCTCTGATCCATGGGCGAATTGCCACTTCAAGCCTGTGGGAAATCCTCCCCCTCCCCTGCCTCGCAGACCCGAAGTTTTCACCTCCTCAATGATCTCCTTGGGGGTCATCTCCAGGAGGGCCTTGGATGCCCCCAGGTACCCGTCCCGGGCGATATACTCATCGATCCGCTCCGCATCGATCAGACCCCGGTTGCGCAACACCCGCAGTTCTTGGAGGCCGAAGAAGGGGATGTCGTTCATATAGGGAATGACCTCTTCGGTGATGGGCTCCCGGTATAAGAGGCGCTCCACCGGTCTCCCCTTGAGGACATGCTCCTCTATAACTTCACCGGCATCCTCCGGCGCAACCTGCATGTAGATGACCCCCTCAGGGTAGATCACTACGATGGGCCCGAGGGCACAAAATCCATTGCATCCGGTCTCCACGATCTGGACCTCATCCTTCAACCCCCGCTTCTCCACCTCAAAGGCAAAACCCTTTATCACCTCCATGCTCCCCGCTGAGCGACATCCCGTACCGCCGCATACCAAGATATGAGAGCGAAATTGCTTCATGCAGTCCCTTCCTCCCTCTGCTCTATGCTATTCCAAACCCTTGGCCAGGACGAACTGTCGCTGCACCTTCCCGCTGAGGATATGCTGCTTAAAGACCTGCCGCATCTTGTTCTCATCCATATACTCATAGGTGATGGGCTCTTCCCCCGCTACCTCCACTGTCACCAGGGGCTCCCTGCTGCAGATCCCAATGCACCCCGACGTAGTCACCATGACGTCCTGAGTCCCCTCCTCCTCAATGGCGCCGACCAGGGCGTTGAGGACCGTTCGGGCCCCGGAGGCGATCCCGCAGGTCCCCATATGGACGGTAGCCTTCACTCGCTTTCCTCCCTCTCGCAGTGAGGTAGTCTTTTGTACTTCCTCTTTGATCCTCTTGAGATCCTCAACTTTTAACTTGGGCATAACTCCCTCCTTGCGTGCATAGGCACGGCCTACTCATATTGTTCCAGCATTGCGCGCACCTTACGCTCCTTCACCTGCTTATACGTATCCTCATCCACCACGATCACCGGGGCCAAGCCGCAGGCCCCCAGACAGCGGATGGTCTCGAGGGAAAACCTCCGATCCGGGGTGGTGTCACCGGCATCGATGCCCAGGTCCTGCGCCAAGCGGTCGAGATTCCTCTTCCCCCCCCGCACATAACAGGCGGTCCCCATGCAGACGCGGATGGTGTGCCTCCCGCGGGGGACCATGGTGAAAAATGAGTAAAAGGTCACCACGCCGAAGACCTGGCTCTGGGGAAGGTTGAGCCCTTGGGCAACGCGCCGTTGGATCTCATGGGGGAGATACCCCAAGACCCCCTGAATCTCCTCCAAGACGGGGATGAGGGCCCCGGGTTTCCCCTTATATTTCTCTATTATGGCGTCTACCTGCTGGAGCTGCTCCTGGGAAAACTCCTCGAGCAGTTCATCAGAGACCACTGCCTCGTGAACACCCATTGCCTTCCTCCTTCGTATGATTTGGGTTGGCGCCTACAGAGGAGAGATGGGAGAAATCCGCCGTGAACACAACCAGATGCAGATCTCCCACTTTTCCTCCCCTCCCTATACGCTGAAACCTACCTACAAAAAAAGTAAAACGTATCGCATTGTGCAGATAAGATCAAGTAAAATAACCGGGCAATGACACCTCATTATACACGCCGCTACCGCTCTTAGAACAGGCGCCCCAGTTCCTCTAAACCCTTCTTGATCTCATCCCTGACGAACTGGACCACCCGTGGATGATCCATCGGGACATCTTCCAGCTCCCGCTTGAGCTCCACCGTATCGAAGCAAAAGGCCTTATCCCCTGTACTGTGCACATACTGGAAGTCCATAGAGGGATTTCCCACGATGAGGGTTACCATCGTACTGGCCATATCCCCCAGGGGTTTGCGGTCGATATGATGATAACGGAAGTTCGCCTTCACCCAGGTCCCCTCCCCCTCGCGGGATCGGACCTGGAGATCGCCCTCGCACGCCCGGGCTGCTTGTTGCAACAGGGACAACCCGAGGCCGACCCGACGGGTCGTGCGGGTGGTAAAAAAGGGGTCGACCACCTTGTCCAAAACGTGGGCGGGGATCCCTTCACCATCATCCTCAATTTCCAGGATCACCTGGTCCTGCTCCAAATCCTCGGTAATCCGTATCGCCACCTGAGAGGCCTTGGAGGTGATGGCGTTCTCCACGATATCGAGTATGTGCAAGGAGAGGTCCTGCATACAAAATTACGAGAGCCCCTTTACCCGACGGCCTCCCTCTCCCCGGAGCCCCTGCTGGATCTCCTCTATCGTAGGGGCCTCCAACAAGAAGAGGGTCCTTTTCGTCCCGATCGCACGCAAGAAATGGGCGTCTGAGGAGGCCAACGCCTCATAACCCTCCGCTACCTTCCCCTTGTGGTCGCCAGCGACCTCTACGGCGGCTATGGGAAGGTCCGGAGGGATATATCCGAGTTGACCGATGATGCTGAAGGCCTCCCGATCCACATGGGCGGGAATACAGATCCCATCTCTATCTGCAACGCCCTTCACGACCTCCCCCAAAGAGAGGTCGAGGGAGTTGATCAACAACCGCTCCTCAAAACGCAGAACGTATCCCTCCTTATCAACGATCGGTTGATGGCCGAAGATATCGGGGTCGTTGCGCACATCGGGGAGATATTCATAGATATAGGCATCCCACTCTTCAAGAATCTCCACGCTCCCAAAAAGCGAGAGGAGGTGTACCTCCTCTCTGCTCTGAACCTCCATCCCCGCAATGACGGTGAGCGGAAGATCAGCCGCCGCCTCCATCACCGCAGACACGTTCTTGCCGGAATTGTGATCGGTAACAGCGATGATATCGAGCGCTGCCTCCACTGCCGTGCGCACGATGTTTCTCGGCGACATCTCTTCGTCCGCACAGGGAGAAAGACAGGTGTGGATGTGGAGATCTGCGGCATAGACCCTCACCATCACCCGTGACCATGGATACCCAGGCGATAGAGCCTGCCCACAACCTCATAGCTCTGCAGGGGGGTACACAGAATGGGGACCCCCTCCTCTTCGGCCCGCTGTAGGGTCTGCTCATCGGGCTGCCGACCATTGGCCAGGATAACCCCTGCCAGATCACGCAGTGCCGCCACCGCCACAATGTTCGGATGGCCCTGGATGGTCACCCAGACATCCCCCTCCTGGCTATGAGCCATGACATCGCTGAGCAGGTCACTGGCATATCCACCCTTCACCTCTCTATCAAGCCCCTTCTGGGCTGACGTGACAGTCAAGGCGAGTTCCTCGACAAGCTCTGTTAGCTTCATTTCCCCCTCTTGGGCAGGGAATGGGGTCTTTTTTCCGCCCACTGCATGACCTCTTTGGCCAGGTCCTTGACCCCTTCCCGCCACTTAAAGATGCAGTCGGTTACCTCAGCCTTCCCCTGCACCACATCATCGGCCAAGGCACGGCAATGGGGGACACCGCAGGCCCCACAATCCAAGCCGGGCAGGGAGGCGTGGATCTCATCCCTCAGCTTCATCTTCTCCACGGCCTTAAGAGGATCAGGATCCAGACGGCTGGCAAAGGGCTTCGGCTTCAACCCCTTCTCGAAGAAATAATACCCCTCCTTGAAACGCCTTACCACCTCCGCACGGTCTACCACCGATGCCTTCTCATCACTGTACATCAGCTTCCTGATCCGCCCCCTCGACACATAGCGGTCGGCAACGGTCAGGGCCCCCCCTACACACCCTTCAGGGCAGGCCCTGGCCTCGATGAACTCGACGTTGCGCAGCTTGCCGTTCTCGATCTCATCGAGGACATTGATGACGTTCTTGATCCCGTCCACCACAATGCTCTCCTTGTCATCCCGCAGGCACCGTTGCCGTTCCAACTCCCTGATCTCTCCACCCTTCACCGCCCATCCGATGCCTGCCCCGGTGGCCTTCTGTAGATCCTCTTCTTCCCGTATCTCCCTCAGGGCTGTCAATAACTCTCCGTATATATCGGAGATGGATATGACCCCATCGATGTACGATTGCTCCTTTGTCTCCGTCTTGGTAACCGCCACCATCTTGGCCGGGCAGGGCACGAGGTAGAAGATACCGAGCTCTTCTTTCTTGACCCCCAGTTCTTTAGCCTTCGCATCTCTGATATCCTTGGCCACGATCTCGGCAGGGAGTTCAAGGGGGTTGATCTGGTCGACGAAATTGGGGAACCTAATCTGTATCAACCTAATGATGGCCGGGCAGAGCGAGGAGATGAGGGGATACGGCCCCCGATATCCCTTGAGGTACTCCTGGGTGACGATACTTGCCTCTTCGGCTCCCACCGCCTCTTCACAGACTGCGTCAAAACCGAGGGCCTTGAGGGCACAAAGGATCTTGTTGGGCGCCCCCTCACCGGGGAATTGGGAATAGATGGTGGAGCTCGGAATGCAGATGGTGCGTTTATACCGCTTCAGGTCTTCCAGACCATGGGTCCTGGAGGTGATGGCATGCTCAGGGCAATCTCGAAAGCACTTGCCGCAGTAGATGCATCGATCGGTGACGATCCTGGCCTTGCCCTCAAAGATCCTGACGGCTTCGGTACGGCAGGACATCATACAGTTGACGCAGCCCTGGCACTTGTCCTCATCGATGGTGATGATCCCATACGAGCGCTTCATCCTACTCCCTCTCTGGAGCGTGGGGGTCTGATGACCATCTCCACTATCGTCCCCTCGCCCACCGTGGAGACGATGTTCAATTCATCGGTGTTCTTCTTCATGTTGGGAAGCCCCATCCCCGCCCCAAATCCCATCTCCCTGATCTCCAGAGATGCGGTAGAATACCCCTCTTGCATGGCCAAATCGATATCGGGTATGCCAGGCCCTCTATCCTTTACCACAATCCGCAACGCCTCGGGGAGGATGAAAAAGTGTAGCGTCCCTTTCTGCGCATGACAGACCACATTCATCTCCGCCTCATAGGAGGCAATGGCCACCCCTCTCACGAAATCGGGTTCGAACCCAAGCTCTTTCAAGATCTCCTTGATCTTGCTCGAGACCTTCCCCGCGTTCCTGAAATCCTTGCCCTCAATCTCATAATCCCACTCCAGTGCGCGCTCTTCCATCGACGCGTGCTCACCAGATGGTCCCTGAGCTCCCGGTCAGCCCTCGCATGGCCAGCCTGGCGCAGGCCTCAAAGAGAAAAAGCCTCGTGGCCAACAAGGGGACTCCCTTGAGCTTGGCCAATGCAATGGTCTTCTCGTCAGGCCGCTTGTCGTGGACGAAGACGATGGCCTTGATATCGACCATCTCCGCCGTCCGGATTACATGGGAGTTGACCAAACCCGTAAGCAAGAGCTCCCCGCCAATGCTTTGGGTCAGAACATCGCTCATCAGATCGGCGGCCTCCGCCATCTCGATCTCGAGTTGAAGATCGACTGGCTCCCAGAGCAGTTCAGCCTCTAAAATGCCCTTAATCTCCCAGAGCTGCATACCATCAGGGCTCAGCCGCAACGCAAGAGACATGACACCGTAGCACTGTCAGCTGAGCAATAGGTGAGATATTGTAGTGGATCGTTGTGCCGTAGGCTAGAAACGATTGCCGCGGCCTCCACCTCCTCCGCCCCGCGGTCTTTCTGAGCGAGGACGTGCTTCATTGACGTTCAGTGCCCTTCCCTTTAATTCTTTGCCATTAAGACCGCTGATCGCGGATTGGGCTTCATCCTTAGAGGGCATCTCCACGAATCCGAATCCTCTAGATCCTCCACTATACTTGTCCGTTATAAGCTTGACCGATTCAACCTGCCCAAAGGGTTCAAAAGCCTCCCGTACATCTTCCTCAGTGGTTTCGAACGACAAATTACCGACGTAAATGTTCACGGTTCCCTCCTTGTTCTTACATGGTTTATTTTTTACTGCCTACCAATAGACTATACACTACTCCACATCCTTCCACTCTGTCAACGTCGTGGAAACGATAATGTGGCGGGTTGGCTTTATGCTCGTTATAGAGGGATAAATATAGGATACCCCGTTCACAACAAGAACTGGATGGACCGCCGGGCCAGGGACAAAAATACCGAGGGCAAGATCCCGATGTGCAATACACCCCATACCGATATAATGACGGCCAGAACAGCAGCTAGCGACAAGTGCCCGAGGGCCAGTTCCTTCTCCGGCTCCGGCTCCCGGAAGTACATGTATATAAGCACCCTCAGGTAGTAATAGGCGGCGACTACGCTGTTCAAGACCCCGATGATCGCCAGCCAGTAATAGTTGGCCTTCACTGCGGCGCTGAAGACATAGAATTTGGCCATAAACCCGGCCATAGGGGGCACTCCTGCCAGGGAGAACATGAAGATGGCCATGGCGGCTGCCAGGAGGGGGCGTTGAAAGCCGAGCCCCGCATAATCGCTGATAAGGATATTCTCCTCCCCCTTTTTCCCCAACAGGATTATCACGGTAAAGGCCCCGATGTTCATAAAGCAATAGGCAAGGAGGTAAAAGAGGATGCTCGATTGGCCCAGTTCGTTGCCGGCCACAAAGGCCACCAGGATGTAACCCGCATGGGCGATGCTGGAGTAAGCGAGCATCCGTTTGATGTTCGTCTGGGAAAGGGCAATGATATTCCCCACCGTCATAGTGGCGGCAGCCAAGACCCACATGATCTCCGTCCAGTAGGGTTGCAATGCCGGCAAGGCATAGAAGAAGACCCGCACAAAGGCGGCGAACCCTGCGGCCTTGACCCCCGTGGCCATAAAGGCAGTGATGGACGTGGGGGCGCCTTCATAGACGTCAGGGGTCCACATGTGAAAGGGGACTAAGGCAATCTTGAATCCGAATCCCACGATGAGCAGGGCAAGGCCGGTGATGAGGATGGGGAGACCGGTGATCCACGCCTGCTCTGCCAGGACCCCGCGGATCCCGCCCAGATCAAGCGTGCCGGTAGAGGCATAGGTCAGGGCGATGCCGTACAGCAGAAAGGCCGAGGCGAAGGCCCCCAATAAAAAATACTTAAAGGCCGCCTCCACCGATCTCGCGTCATCCCGCATGATACCGGCCAAGACATAGATGGAGATGGACATCACCTCCAATCCCAAAAAGATGATCAGCAAGTTGACCCCTGAGGCCATCAACATCATACCCACGGCGGCGAATAAGACCAGGACGTAATATTCGCCGAACGCTATCCCCTCCCGCTTGGTATATGCCAGGGAGGCCAAGACAGTCAAGAGGGTGATAATCACTATCATGACCTTAAAGAAGAAGGAGAAGGGATCTAGCGTTACCATGCCGCTGAAGGCGCTGGCCTCCACCCCGGCCCCCCCATAGAGGGGGACCAAGGCCCCGATCGCCCCCACGAGGGCGGTATAGCCGAGGAAATCCTTCCGCTCGGAACGAGCAAAGGCACTCATGAGCAGGATCAATAAGGCGAAGCCGGTCAACACCAGCTCCGGGGCTATCACCAAAAGGTCTGCCGTTGCAAACTGAACTCGGAAGGGCTCCATCTCTTGCTTACTCCTTTATGTTCACAGGGGCATGATGCGACCCCTCTTCTTCCATACCGGCGGGTTTTTCTTGCTGCGCTGGCGGTGGTACGACGGCCTCATACCGCGCCTTGATGTCATAGAGGAAGCGCTGCACCGAAAGATCCATCTTCTTGAAGAAAAACTTCGGGAAGACCCCCATCCAGATGATCATGATGATAATGGGCACCAAGGTCACGATCTCCCTCAGGTTGAGATCTTTGAGCGCGCGATTCTCCTTATGCGTGATTGCACCAAACATCACCCGTTGGAACATCCAGAGCATATAGGCTGCCGCCAAGATTACTCCGGTGGCGCCAAAGATCCCATAGATCGGGTTGGCCTTAAAGGCCCCCAACAGGATAAGGAATTCACCCACAAAGCCGTTGGTCCCCGGCAGGGCGATAGAGGAGAGGGTCACGATCATGAAGAAGGTGGCAAAGACCGGCATCACCCGGGAGAGCCCGCCAAAGTCGGCGATCATCCTGGTATGCCTCCGCTCATAGACCATTCCCACGATCAAAAAGAGGCCCCCCGTACTCACCCCGTGGTTGAGCATCTGATAGATGCTCCCCTGCACCCCCTGCACGTTGAAGGCGAACATCCCCAGCATGACGAAGCCGAGGTGGCTCACACTGGAAAAGGCCACCAGCTTCTTGAGGTCTGCCTGCATCATGGATACCAGGGCACCGTAGATGATCCCGATGAGGGCCAAGATGGATATGATAGGAATCGCCTTAAAGGCGGCCACAGGGAAAAGCGGTACGGCAAAACGGATAAACCCATAGGTCCCCAGCTTCAGGAGGACACCGGCCAGGATCACCGAGCCGGCCGTAGGGGCCTCCACATGGGCATCGGGTAACCACGTGTGAAAGGGAAACATGGGGACCTTGATGGCAAAGGCCAGGGCAAAGGCGGCGAACATGAGGTACTGGGTATTGATCGGAAGGACCGTCTGGTAGAGCTTCAGTAGATCAAAGGTGTACTCGCCGGTGGCCTTTCCGTGGAGGAAGTACAGGGCGAGGATTGCAACGAGCATTAAGACGCTCCCCGCCATCGTATAGAGGAAAAACTTGATGGCGGCGTAAATCCTCCTCGGCCCACCCCAGACCCCGATGAGGAGGTACATGGGGATCAAGGTAACCTCCCAAAAGACGTAAAAAAGGATGAGGTCAAGGGAGACCAAGACCCCGATCATCCCGGTCTCCAGGATGAGGAAGACAATCATGTATTCCTTTACCATCCGCTCTACCGAACGCCAGGAGCTGAGGATGCACAGGACCGTCAGGAAGGTGGTCAGGAGGACCAGCAGGAGGCTGATCCCGTCGATCCCCACAAAATAGTGTACCCCCCATTCGGGGATCCAAGGTATCCGCTCCACGAACTGCATCCCGGCCGCCCCCTCGTCGAACCAGATGAAGAGGGGCAGTGAAATGATGAACTCCACCAGGGAGATGACCAAGGCCATCCGCTTGAGGAATTCCTCTTTGGCTCTGGGTACAAAGAGCAGCAGAATCGCCCCTGCCAGGGGGAAGAAGGCGATTACTGTCACAATGGGAAAGCCCACGGGGTTCATACGAGACTCCTCACCTAATCAAGAATGCGATGATTATCACGGCACCGAGGATGATGCCCAGGGCATAACCCTGCACACGGCCTGTCTGAATCCTGCGCAGTACCCGCCCCAGCCAGAGCATCAAATCAGCCACGAGGTTCACACTTCGATCGATGACCCCGTCGTCGAACCGGTGCCAGAGGAAGGTACCGAGCCGCTTGGTGCTGTTGACAAAACAGGCCTCATAGATCTCATCCACGTAGTACTTATTGAAGACGATGGTATAGATGGTCTTAAACCGCTCGCCCAACCGCTTGGGGACCTTGGTCTTCCAGATATAGAGATAAAAGGCGATGCAGATCCCGATGATGGCGATGGCCACGGAGACGCCCATCAAAAGGAGCTCCATATTGATGCCAGCACCCTCCCCTGCACCACCGCTGGCAAAGGCGGGTCTGACCAGGGAAAAGGCAGCATGCCCTGCCCCCTCGGGGTGTCCCCCTAAAACCGGGGCGAGAAACTCGTGGAAGAAGTTCCTCCCCCCCAGGACGTGGGGTATCCCCACATACCCGCCGATCACCGAGAGGCAGGCCAAGACGACAAGGGGGATGGTCATGACGGGGGGGGATTCATGGATGTGCTTTTTCACCTCCTCCGAGGCCCGGCACCGCCCAAAGAAGGTGACGAAGACAAGCCGGAACATATAGAAGGCGGTCATCCCCGCTGCAACGGCCCCAACCAACCAGAGGTAGCGGTGGCCGCTGTTGAAGGCCTGCCAGAGGATCTCATCCTTGCTGAAAAACCCCGCGAACCCGGGGATCCCCACAATGGCCAGGGTCGCTATTAAAAAAGTCCAAAAGGTAATGGGGGTTCGCTTCCAGATCCCCCCCATGTTTCTCATGTCCAGCTCCCCGCTCATGGCATGCATCACGCTCCCCGCCCCCAGAAAGAGGAGCCCCTTGAAGAAGGCGTGGGTCATGAGGTGAAAGATCCCCGCACTGAATGCCCCTACCCCCACGGCAAGAAACATGTACCCGAGTTGGCTGATGGTGGAATAGGCCAGCACCCGCTTGATGTCGAACTGCAAAAGTCCCATAGAGGCGGCGAAGAGAGCCGTTGCGGCACCGACAATGGCCACGACCGCCATAGAGACTGGGGCCATGCTGTACAGGATGTTGCACCGGGCGATCATATACACCCCCGAGGTGACCATGGTGGCGGCGTGGATCAGGGAGCTGACAGGGGTGGGACCCTCCATGGCGTCGGGGAGCCATACATAGAGGGGAATCTGAACCGACTTCCCGGCGGCCCCCACAAAGAGCAGGAGGGTGATGATGGTCACGGTCACGGCATCAAGGGAATGGGCCCCGGCAAAGACGCCGTTGAACTCCAGGGTGCCCAGGTGAACGAAGATCAGGAACATCGCCAAAAGAAAGCCAAAGTCCCCTACCCTGTTGACCACAAAGGCCTTCTTCCCTGCATTGGCAGGGGCATCCCGCTCAAACCAAAAGCCGATGAGAAGATACGAACACAGCCCCACCCCCTCCCATCCAACGAACATGAAAAGGAAGTTATTGGCCAAGACCAGGGTGAGCATCATAAAGACGAAGAGGTTGAGGTAGGCGAAGTACCGGGTAAATCCAGGGTCATCGTGCATGTAGCCCACGGAGTAGATGTGGATAAAAAAGCTCACCCCGCTGACCACCAAGGCCATGATGATGGAGAGGGGGTCGACCTTGTATCCGATGACCGTCTTGAGATCTCCCGACACGATCCAGTCAAAGAGCACCGTGTCAGGCACGGCGGCCCTGGCCTCGGGAGCGAGTTGCAGGAGGCTAAAGAAAATCAGGATAGAGAAAAGAAAGGAAAGCCCCAGGGCCGAACACGCGGTCCAGCCGACGATCCGCTTATCGAGGCCCACCCACCGTCCAATCAGGCCGTTAAAGAGAAACCCGATGGCAGGAAAGAGGGGTATCAACCACACCAATTCGATCATAGGGCGCTTTCTTCCGTCACCACTTCAAGAGGTTTATCTCGTCCACCTTAATGGTCCCCCGCCCTCGAAAGAGGAGGACGAAGATGGCCAGGCCGACGGCCGCCTCAGCCGCCGCCACCGTCATCACGAAGAAGACCATCACCACCCCATCCAAGGAGTTGAGATGGTGGGAGGCGGTGATTAGGGTGAGGTTGACGGCGCTGAGCATCATCTCGATGCACATGAAGATGACGATGGCATTTCTCCTGATCAAGACCCCCACCGCCCCGATGGCGAAGATCACCGCGCTCACAATCAAAAAATATATGGGCGGTACACTAGAAAGCATTGCTCTTATCTCTCCTTTTTGCTCAGGATCACAGCCCCGATGATCCCCACCAAGAGGAGGATGGAGGCCACCTCAAAGGGAAGGAGGAATTTGGTAAAGAGGAGGCCCGCCACCGCCTTGATATCACCCAATTGGGCTATCCGCTCGGGGCTGAACTCGCCCAGGTCACCCGGTAAGACCGCAACGGCCACCCCATAGATGAGCTGCGCAAACAGAATAAGAACTAACACCAACCCCATCACCTGAGCGGGTGAGAAGCGCATCATGCGTTGCCGCTCCTCTTCCTCCACGCTCAGCAGCATAATGACGAAGATGACCAGCATCATGATGGCACCGGCGTAGATCATCACCTGGACGATAGCGATGAACTGGGAGTTCAACAGCAGGTAAAGGACGGCGATGCAGAGGAAATTGAGGACCAAGAACATGGCCGAGTGGATGGGGTTTCTCCGGGTGATCACCATCACGGCGGCAAAGATAGCGGTCAGGGCGGTTATAATAAAGACACTCCAGTAAAAGGCGCTACCCGCCATCACCTATACCTCCTTCGGCGCATTGGCCAGGAGCCTCCCCTTATCGAGGACGAGGTTCGCCCGCTGGTAATCGACAAATTCATAGTTCCTCCCCAGCTTGATGGCATTCACCGGGCAGGCCTCAGCGCACATACCGCAGTAGATACATCGAACGGTGTTTATCTCATAGATCTCTGGATACCGCTCCCCTCCATCCAGTTCCACCGCCACCAGGCGGATACACTGAGAGGGGCAGATGACCACACAGAGCCCACAGGCCACACAGCAGGTATCACCCTTTTCGTCACTTTTGAAATAATGGATCCCCCTCCAGCGCGGGGCCACCGCGCGCTTTTTCTCAGGGTACTGGATGGTCACCGGACGGGAGAAGAACTTGGTGAAGGTCAGCCTCAATCCCTTTAAGAGGGCAAAGACACTCGCCAAGAGGAGCCCTATTCCCTTGATAAACCACCATATTCCTGTTAGCAGTGAGATAACCATTACGCTTCTTATCCCGTTAAGATCATATACAACCCCGTACCAAATATATTGGCCAGGGTCAAGGGCAACAGGAACTTCCACCCAAACCGCATGATCTGGTCATACCGCAGCCGCGGGAAGGTTCCCCGCTCCCAAATAAAGAAGAACACAAGGATGCCCGTCTTGGCCACAAACCAGATCCACGACAGGGCAGGCGGCAGATTGAAGGGGCCGTCCCACCCGCCGAGAAAGAGCGTCGTGGCAATGGCACAAACCGCCACCAGATGGGCGTACTCGGCCATGAAGAAGAGGGCGAACTTCATGCTGCTGTACTCAATGTTGAAACCACAGGCCAGTTCCGCTTCGGCCTCGGGCATATCGAAGGGTGTCCGGTTGATCTCCGCGAGGGCACAGACGAGGTAAAAGATAAAGGCAAACGGCTGATAAAATAGATTCCAGTGCCACCCGGCCTGCTGCTGGACGATCCCGACCAGATTGAGGGTACCTGCGATCATCAAGACCCCCATCACGGAGAGGGCCAGGGCAAGCTCATAACTGATCATCTGGGCCGCCGCCCGCAGGGCCCCCATGAGGCCATATTTGTTGTAGCCGGACCAGCCGCCGAGGACAACCCCATACTCCCCCAAGGAGGCGATGGCAAAGACATAGAGCAGTCCGATGTCGAGATCTGCGATGACAAGGGATACCCGCCTGCCAAAGAGCTCTATGTACTCGCCGAAGGGGATCACGGCAAAGAGCGAGATGGCCGCCGTGATGCTGATCATGGGGGCGATGACAAAAAGGGGTTTATCAGCCCTGGCCGGGACCAGATCCTCTTTAAAGAAGGCCTTGATCCCATCGGCGATGGGTTGAAAGAGGCCGAAGGGCCCTACCCGATTGGGCCCACAGCGCACCTGGATGTGCCCCAATATCTTCCGCTCAGCCAGGGTGAGGTAGGCCACGGCAGCCATGAGGCAGGCGAAGACCGCCACTACCTTCGCAATGGTCTCGATCAAAAAATAGATCAGCTCCATCAGTTCCCTTACACCTTTTCTATCCTGGCAGGTATCCTCCCATAGGCGGGGACCAGGGAACGGCGATCCAGCTGGGGACCCACCAGTTGGGCAACAGCCACGTCATGAAGAGATAGAGAGAGGGAGAGGCAATCCTTCCTCATCTCCTGTGAAGACTTCACCCCTACCTCCACCTCACCCCAGGGGGTAATAATCCGTACGCGGTCGCCATTGCCGACGCCCATCCGTTTGGCCTCCTCAGCATTCATCTCCAGAGAGGAGCGGGAGACCTGCGCCAACCCCTGAGCCCAGCGGTCATGGCCCGAGCCGATGAGGTGGCTTGAGAAGATACCTTCTATAGAAAGAGAAAAGGGGTAATCCTTTTCACCTTGTTCCCGCTCGGTCTTGACGGCCCCGAAGGCCGCTTTTTTCAATAGCTCACCGCCGCCTGCCCGCCGCTGGGGGGCACGCGGGTCAAAGACCATTCCTTTATACAGGGGGTTGCTCCCGGTGATCTCCGCAAAGACCTCTGCCGGAGACGCGACGGGCATCTCCTTACCCATAAAGGAGGCCACATCCTCAAAGACCTCCCCGCTCCACCGTAGGCCCTCGGGGGGTGTCAAGGCCCGGCGCATTCGCTGAACCCTGCCCTCGCAATTGGTCACTGTGCCGTCCACCTCGGCAAACGAGAGGGCCGGAAGGAAGACGTGGGCCCGCTCGGCTGTCTCCGAGAGGAACATATCCTGGACCACCAGAAACTCCAGAGACTTGAGCCCCTCCTCCACCAGGTCCTGGGGGAGGATGATGAGGGGGTTCTCTCCTATGATAAACAAGGCCTTGAGTTTCCCTTGGGCCGCCGCCTGAAACTGCTTCACGGCGGAAAGACCCTTCCCCTTGGCAGGGCGGTAGCCGGGAAGAAGCGCAGGTGCGGCACCCATCTCAACGGCACCGACCATATTGCTCTGAGGCCCTACAAAGTGAAAATCGCCGCCAGCAAGGGCGCCGCACAGCAAGGCCAGGTTGGCCAACGCGGTGATCTGATCCACCCCGTTCGGCCCCTGCCCCAGCGGCGGGGAGCAGACGAAGGTCGGTTGTTTGGCATTGATCAGGTATCCCGCTGCCTCCTTGAGGAGGTCTTGGGAGCAACCAATCTCCTTGGCCACGAAGGCGGGTGTGAACTCTTTGGCCTGCTCCTTGAGCTCCTTGAATCCCGAGATCTTATCAACTGCCGGGCCCCCGGTCTTCTTTGCTTTCAAAAGGAGGTGGATCAACCCCAGGGCCCAAATCGCCTCTGCACCCGGGCGCAGGGCGAACCAGCAATCCGCCTCCTCGGCCAATCTACCCCGTCGGGGATGGAGCACGATGAGGCGTGCGCCGGTTTGCCAAAGGGCCTCCCTCACCCGGTTGGCCGCGATGAGATGGTTGTTCGCATCCAGATCCCCACCGGCGACAACGATACAGTCGCTGTGGGCGATATCTGCGAGGGTGGAGGGGAGATAATTCCTCCCGAGTACCTCTTTGAGAGCCAAACGGTACGGCTCCAGACAGAGCCGGCCGGTGCTATCGATATTGTTCGTCCCCACCACCTCTCGCATGAACCGCTGAAACAGGTAGACCTCCTCATTGGTGCAGCGCGGGGAGATCAACCCTCCGACGGACTCAGGGCCGCTGCCCAGGACGACCTTGTTGATCATGGCCGCAACGTAGGAGAGGGCCTCATCCCAGGAAAACTCCTTCCAAAGGCCGCCTTCTTTGATCATGGGGACAGTGACCCGTTGGGGGTGGTGAAGGAAGTCGTACCCGAAGATCCCACGCTGGCAGAGGCTCCCCCGGTTGGCCCCTGTATCTTCCGGCGCCGTCACCCCAATGACTTTATTCTCGAAGCAATTGAGCTCCAGCTGACAACCCAGGGAACAGTATGGACAGGTGGTGAGGACCTTGGTAGTTTGCCAGGGACGCGCCTTGATGCGGCTGACCCGTTCGGTCAAGGCCCCCACCGGACAGACCCGCAGACACTCCCCGCAGGAGATACAGGCATCGGGGTTTATTACCCCCACGTGGGCCTCGTTCCCAGTACCCACGAGGTCGATGGCATGGGCTCGGACGATCTCATGATCGGCCCTGACGCACCGCAGGCACATGATACACCGATCCCCCCAATATCTGATCAAGGGGGTGGCAAATTCCTTCATGCCTTGCGTGGATCTCGTCGCCCGATACTCCTGCTCATCGATGCCGAACTCGAAGACCAGATTCTGCAGCTCACACGCGCCGGCGGCATCGCACTGGGGACAGTCCAGGGGGTGATACGTCAGGATGAGTTTGAGTGCGTCGCGCCGAATGCGGTCCAATCTCTCCGTCTGGGTGTGGACCACAATACCATCCTGTACGGGGGTGGTACAGGCGGTCATGGGCCTGTCCGCCCCCTCGATCTCAACCACACAGAGGCGGCACGAACCAATGGGGAGCAGCCGGGGGTGGTAACAGAGGGTGGGGATATAGATCCCGTTTTCCCGCGCCACCTCAAGGATGGTCTTGTCGGCCCCCGCCTGGAACTCCTTGCCGTCAATGGTTATCTGGACCGTTGCATCACCCATGTTACTTTCCTAGCGCCACCAACCCGATGCGGTAACATCGCAGGCACCGGGCGGCCTCCCGCATGGCGACATCGGTGGGAAATCCCTTTTCCACCTCGTCGAAGGTCCACTTTCGGCTTTCCGGCGGGAGCATCTCCAATTGCGCTCGCTTCCCCCCTGGAATGATCCCTATGTGCTCCTCGGAGTCATAGACCCCGATCTCGGTCATCAATCGCTCCAGTTGTTCGTCATCGCTGGCCTCCACCCGCTTACCCTGAAGGTGGAGGTCGATCATCTCCGCTGCCAACCGGGCATGGCCCGCTGCCCGCACCAGGACATCGGGGCCAGTCACGCAGTCACCGGCGGAGAAGACCCCGGGTTGGGATGTTTGGAAAGTCACATCGTCCGAGGCCACGGTGGACCACTTAGTGGCCTCGATTCCGTCTTTTTCTTCTGTAAAAGAGAGGTCGACCCGCTGCCCGATGGCCGGGATCAGGATATCGGTATCGACCACAAATTCCGATCCTTTTATAGGGACCGGTCTGCGTCTCCCCGATTCATCCGGCTCTCCCAGTTCCATTCTGATGCACTCAACCCCCACCACCGTTCCCTTCTTCTCAATGATCTTGGCGGGGGCGCAGAGGTATTCGAACCGCACCTCCTCTTCCTCAGCGTCGTGGATCTCCACATCATCGGCGGGCATCTCCTTACGGGTGCGTCGGTAGAGGAGGTTCACGTCCTTCTTCTCGACCCTAAAAGAAGAACGCACGCAGTCGATGGCGACGTTGCCGCCCCCGACCACCACAACCCGCTGCCCCTGGGGATAAGGGTCTGCACCCTTGTTGATGCTGTAGAGGTACTGCACCCCGGGGATAAAGCCCTGATAACCCGCGTCCTCCCCCTCGACCCGCATGGGCATGGACAATTGTGCCCCCACGCCGATGAAGATGGCTGCGTACTCCTCTTTTATTGCGCCTATGGTGATGTCTTTACCCACCTCGGTGTTATATTTAATCTCGACCCCGAGCGAGGTGATGATATCTGCCTCCCGACGCAGGATGGAGCGCGGGAGTCGATAGTCAGGAATCCCCACAGCGGCCATCCCCCCCGGTTCATCCATTCGCTCAAAGATGGTAACCCCATACCCCTTGAGGGCCAGGTAGTAGGCGCAGGAGAGCCCAGCTGGCCCTGCACCAATGATCGCTACCCTTTTGTCTTTTCTCCCCTCGGGGCTCGGGACTACAGGCCGCCTCCTTTTTTCTACTTCATAATCGGCCACGAACCGCTTGAGGTGCCTGATGTCGAGGGACTCATCCACATTGAGCCTGCGGCAGTTGGATTCACAGGGGCGGACGCAGACCCTCCCCAGGATCCCCGGCAGACAGGTCCGCTCCCTGATGACCCGCAAGGAATCAAGGAAGTTACCCTCTGCAATCCGTTCTATATAGGTGGGTATATCCAAATGTGCCGGACAGGCGTTTATACAGGGGGCGGTGAGTTTTATCTTATACTTCCCGCGCGGGACCTTTTTCTTGTTTTTAATGACTGCTTCAAATGCTCCGCGATAGTGCTCTATGGCCGCCAGCAAGGGGATGGGGCCGGTCTGCCCGATCTGGCACTTAGAGCCCTCCACGATGGAGCGCCCGAGCGCAGCCATCTGATCTATATCGCGCAGCTTCCCCTTGCCCTGGGTGATCCGCTCGAGGATCTCAGCAATCACCTTGGTCCCGACCCGGCAGGGAAAGCACTTGCCACATGAAACCGCTTGCACCGCCTCCATGTAGGCCCGGCACATATCGACCACACTGGCCTTTTTATCCCGGATGGCAAAACCTGCCCACCCCATAAAGGCCTGGATGGGAACACCGGGCTTGAACTCAGGGGGTAACTTCAACCGTGCCGGCTCAGCGGTCTTCGTTTGTTTCGTGCGCCGGTTATCGGCCAACTCCCCTCCCCAATAACTGAAGATCATCTCTTCCATGTTACCGATCTATCTCCCCTAAGACGATATCGATACTCCCGATGACGGCCACCACATCGGCCACTAGGTGCCCCTTGATCATCTCCGGCAGGGCCGCCACGTTCACAAAGCTGGGGGTGTGAATTCTATATCGATAAGGCCGGCTCGTCCCATCGCTCACCAGATACCACCCCAGTTCCCCCTTGGGATTCTCGACGCTGCAGTAGACCTCACCGGGCGGCGGCGAAACCCCTTCGGCAATGAGCTTGAAGTGGCGGATCAGGGCATGAATCTCCTTCCCTACCTCCGCTTTGTCAGGTGGTGTTACCCGGGGATCAGGTGCCCGGACCCGCCCCTTGGGGAGTCTCTGCAAGGCCTGTTGCACGATACGGGCGGATTGCCGCATCTCTTCCAGCCGCACGAGGTACCGATCGTAGACGTCGCCGGTCTCCCCGATGGGGATTTCAAATGCGAACTCATCATAGCTCGAGTAGGGAATGGCCTTGCGGATGTCCCATTTGACCCCCGATCCCCTGATGACCGGGCCGGTGAGACCCCAATTGATGGCCTCCTCAGGGCTGATGATCCCCACCCCTTTGGTCCGCTTCAACCAGATGATGTTCTTGGTAAGGAGGGTCTCATATTCTTTCATACGGCGGGGGAAGTCATCGAGAAAGGCCTGAATTTTTTCTTCGATGCCCTCGGGCAGATCAGCGGCCAGTCCCCCGATGCGCAAGAAACTGGGGGTCAGCCTCGCCCCGGTGATATCCTCCAAGATGTCGATGACCTGCTCCCGCTCACGAAAGCAATAGAAAAGGACGGTCATGGCCCCCATGTCCAGGGCGTGGGTGGCGAGCCATAGCAGATGGGCAGCGATGCGCTGCAACTCGGCCATCATCACCCGGATGTACTGGGCCCGCTTGGGGACTTCGATATCCAAGAGTTCCTCAACAGCCAGGATATACGACAGGTTGTTGCATATGCCGGCGGTGTAGTCCAATCGATCGGTGAGGGTGATGGCCTGGGTATAGGTCATCTGCTCGGCCAGCTTCTCCACACCCCGGTGCAGGTGCCCTAAATAAGGGACCGCGTCACGGATCACCTCACCATCCAGCTTTAAGACCAGCCGTAACACCCCGTGGGTGGCCGGGTGCTGAGGGCCCATGTTGAGGGTCATCAGTCGCTCACCCGCACCCTCTTCAGGCATCGTGGAAAAGGCATCGGGCGGTTCCGCCGGCACTTCGTAGTGCTCGAAATCCTTCCCCTTGACCGGGAAGTCCTTGCGCAGGGGATGCCCCTCGTATCCATCCCAGGTCAAGATACGACGCAGGTCGCTATGCCCCTCAAAGGTGAGGCCGAGCATATCGTAGGCCTCGCGCTCAAACCACGTGGCCGCCTTCCAGACCGACTCAACCGTGGAGAGGGCATCCCCCTCGCCCACTGCGGTCTTGAGGCGCAACCGTGTGTTCCGTCCTATAGAATAGAGGTGGTAGACCACCTCAAAGCGCTTCTCTCGGTCCGGATAATCGACGCCGCAGATATCGGTGAGAAAGTCGAAGGAAAGCGCAGGATCTGCGGCGAGGAACTGGCAGATGGGGAGAATTGCCTCCCGCTTGACCACCACGGTCTCTTGACCCCTGAAAGACAGGGTATCGATGACTGCATCAGGGAACTGCGCTTTCAGCTTTTGAGGGGCGACCTGTGTATCCCACATACGATCTCGCTCCTACCGAATCTCCTCAGCCCTGAGGGGACGAATCTCATCCTTCCGGTCCAGGAGGCTCTCCTGAGAGATCTTCTCCTGCAGCTTGATCAGGGCCGTCAAGAGGGCCTCCGGCCTGGGGGGGCACCCCGGCACATAGACGTCCACCGGGATGATCTGGTCCACCCCCTGCACTACATTATAGGTCTGGAAGATCCCCCCGGAGCACGCACAGGCGCCATAGGCGATAACCCACTTGGGCTCGGGTATCTGCTCGTAGATCCTCTTGACCATGGGGGCCATCTTCTTGGTGACTGTCCCCGACACGATCATGAGGTCTGACTGTCTGGGGGAAGGCCTGAATACCTCAGCACCGAACCGGGCGATGTCGTAGGTTGCCGAACTGGTGACCATCATCTCCAGGGCGCAGCAGGCCAGACCGAAGGTCACCGGCCAGATGGAGTTCTTGCGCGCCCAGTTGACCAGCTTGCTGAGGGAGGCCGTAACGATATTATCACCGAGCTTGACCTCTATTCCCATTCTAGGGCTCCTTTTTTCCAGACATAGATAAAACCGATAAGGAGGATGAAGATAAAGATCATCATCTCAACAAAACCAAATACCCCAAGCTTACGGAAGACCACCGCCCAGGGATAGAGGAAGACTACCTCCAGATCAAAGACGAGGAAGAGCATGGCGATGATATAGTACTTGATGGGGATAGCCTGATGGGTGGGACCGAGGGTGATCATCCCGCATTCATAGGGTGAGGCCTTTACCGGATTAACCCTGCGGGGACCTAAGAGATGTGATGCAACAACCGCAAAGACGGCAAAAAATACGCCGATGCCGATTAAAAAAAGGACAGGTATATACTGATTGAGCACCATTCCTCCCCTCTTACCAGAAATTTGAGGATGAAGCCCGCCTGCGGCGTGGTTACAACGCTTGTTCTCTTATACTATCGATCTACATTTGTCAAGGGTAAAATCGCCGTTTTGTGAAAAGAGTAGCTTTCCATAGGCCCTCATAGGGCCTCGACCCCAGATCCTGCCCACAACAACAAACTCAATGAGCTATGGGGCAGAACCCTCACAACGCAGATCACGTGATACGAAAATCAGACACCTGCTATGGAGCTTTTCACGTGCGGGACTAAGGATGCTCTTGTTTGGTATGGCGTTTATCTTTAGCTATGGAAGTATGCCAGGACGTCATGCATTTTTTGACGTGGAACCAAAAAGGATCCGCAGAACAGTGACCTCTTGGTCAGATTGGACACGCTTGACACCCAAGGCCAGATGCTATATATTAAAACAGTGTCCTTATCACGCGCTGATGTTCTGAAGGGGATAAAGTATAGTTTCATCTTGCCTGTTTTGTTGTTTAATCTGCAGCGCAATCAAAAAATATTAAAACCGGCAATTGAGAAATCTTAGCTTTATTTTTATCATAACAACCACGTAACATTAAAAACCATTAAAAAAGAGGAGGAATGAACATGAGAACGAAAGAGCAGTATATAGAAGCGCTTGGCAAGATGAAGCGAAACATCTACTTCAACGGCGAGAAGATATCCCGCGATGACGAAATGCAGATGGACTGTATCAATACCATCGGGACGACGTACGACGAGGCCCAGAATCCCGACCCCAAGGTGCAGGAATTAATGCTGGCGAAATCCCATCTGACCGGCGAGACGATCAACCGTTTCAACCACATTCACCAGAACCCGGATGATCTCCATAAGAAACAGGACATGACCCGGTATCTCTGCAGGAAGGTGGGAGGCTGTATCCAGCGGTGTATGGGAATTGACGCCACAAACGCCATCTACAACGTGAGCTACGAGGCCGACAAGCAGAACAAGGGCGCCACACAGTACCATGAGAACTTCAAGAAGTGGCTGATACGATTCCAGCAAGAGGATATGGTCGGCTGCTGCGCGCAGACAGACGTCAAGGGCGATCGGATGAAGCGTCCCCACCAGCAGGCGGATCCCGACGCATACGTACGGATCAAGGAAAGAAAGAGCGACGGGATCGTGGTATCGGGGTGCAAACTGCACATCTCTGAGGCCTCGGTGGCCGATGAGATATTGGTGGTTCCGACCCGTTCCCTGCGTCCTGAAGACAAGGACTACGCCGTTGCCTTCACCGTTCCCGGTGACTGGGACGGGGTAAAACAGGTGGTAACGATCCACAACCTGCGCAAGCGGGAGCATTTCCCTCGCGGATTTACGCCTGGGGCTACTGACTCCTACGTCATCTTCGATAACTGTTTTATCCCTTGGGAACGGGTTTTCCTCGCTGGCGAATACCAGCACGGCGGCGTCCTGGCGCTTCTCTTTGCCCTCTTCCATCGTCACAGCTATTCGGGGTGCAAGCCGGCGATTGGCGATGTGCTCCTGGGTACGGCGGCCCTGGCGGCCGAGTATAATGGTATCGAGAAGGCGGGCCATGTCCGTGAGAAGCTGGCGGAAATCATCCTGACAACAGAGTTGGGATACGCGGCGGGGTATACCGCCTCCGACCAGGGTAAGCCCGAGGTCTACATGCCGGGCGTGGGCTTTGTTCCCTATGGACCTGGAAGCTACATCCCGAACTCAATCTACTGCAATGTCGGCCGCTGCCTGACCGGCGAGGCCGTCTATCGTGAGCAGGAGATCCTTTGCGACATATCGGGCGGCATTTCGGCGACCTTCCCCTACGAAGGGGACTGGGTGAACCCTGAGACGAAGGATCTCCTCGAGAAATACGTGATGCGCAATCCCAAGGTCTCGGCGAAAAGCGCGGCGCAGTTCTGGCGGTTTCTCGGCGACGGGCTCGCCTCTGCCGCAGGAGGTATCAACAATGTGGGAAATTACCACGGAGGCGGATCCCCGGTGATGGAACAGATCGCCATCACGACGCAGTACGATATCGAGGACAGGAAAAAACTCGTGAAGTATCTTGCGGGTATCGATGATTAACAGAAACCCACTGCCCCGCACCGCGGGGCAGTGAACCATTAATGGGTAAAAACGCTTGCGGTGAACCGGTGGCGCGATTGGAGCAGCACCGGTTCCCGCTTTAGAAGTTGAGTGTCATGAGGAGGTATGAAAAGGCCCCCTCCGGCTCGATGATCTCTCCGTCATCCCTTTTCCACAAGTCCTTCCCGACTGTTTCTTCAATCATCTGAATCGATTTTTCCACATGCCGGATGAATTCTCCGGCGGGCATCGTTTTGCGATAGATTGTGATATAAGGTATCGTTGAGCTAGGCCTCGGTGTGTGATGTGGATATTCCCAGTAGTGAATCACCTCGCGTAATCCGAGATCGCGTCGATGATTTCCCCCCAGACCGGAACATGGTCTGGCCGATCATGCCACCCATGAAGATTCCCGCCACATGGGCCAACGGCAGGTCGGGATAATCGAGAAGACCGAAGGAATCTCCGGCCATGGCGGAAAGGAGATAGGGGACCTCTACCGGTTTCCCCGCGGCAATATCGGCTATAAGCCGGGCAATGCTGGGGATTCCCGCACTGTCCATATGGGTCGCTGTCCGATGTCCCGGTTGTCGAAGCGTATGACGAAGTATCCCCTTTCCGCCAGTGCGCTGCAGAACGTCTTGTCCCACATCACCATTTGCCAGCTCAGCCCCTGTATGAGGAGAAGCGGTGGCTCAGGAGAGCTTCCGAAGGTGTCGCGTAGACCAGTTCTATGCCGCTGCCGAAAAGTTTTGATAATATGTTCGTCCCCTGGGAACGGGTATTCCTGTGCGGTGAATATCAGCATGGGGGTGTTTTGGCACTCCTCTTCGCACTCTTTCACCAACACAGCTATTCGGGATGCAAGCCAGCCCTGGGAGATGTCCTGCTGGGAACGGCTGCGCTTGCCGCAGAATACAACGGTATTGAGAAGACCTCCCATGTGAGAACCAAGCTCGCTGAAATAATCTTGACGACCGAGCTTGGCTATGCTGCAGGCTATACCGCCTCCGATATGGGCAAACCGGAGGTCTACATACCAGGCGTTGGTTTCGTACCGTACGGCCCGGGGAGTTATATACCTAATTCCATCTACTGCAACGTCGGTCGCTGCCTGACCGGCGAAGCGGTCTACCGAGAGCATGAAATACTGTGCGACATCTCCGGTGGCATAACAGCAACCTTCCCCTATGAGGGCGATTTCGTCAATCCTGAGACAAAAGACCTGCTGTTGAAGTACACGAAACGAAATCCCAATGTTCCGGTGGAAGACCAGGCTCAGCTCTGGCGCTACCTCGCTGACGTACTCTGTTCCGCCTCGGGCGGCATTCATGCCGTAGGGAGCTATCACGGTGGCGGGTCACCCATTATGGAGCAAATAGCCATCACCACACAATACGATATACAATCCAGGAAAGACATGGTGAAGAAGATAGCCGGCATCAAGGTCGAAGAGAAAAAAGGAAAGAAAAAGAAGGCGGCTTAAGTCCTACGCTTTCACATGAAAGCGTGCTGATCGTCTCCAGAGTAAACGTGAAGCCCCCCAGAACCTGGGGGGCTTCAACTGTCCCCAACTCAGTCAGATCAATTTCACAGCATAGAACTAGTAAACTACCCCGCAGCAGAGCTGCGGGGTAGTTTACTCAGTGATAAATGACTAATTAGATTCTCCTCTTTTTTGCTTTTCAGGCAGGTGCACACCTCTGTTTCAAGACGTCGATCTCTCTTTCCATTTCCGATATCGCCACAATGCGGCCAGGGCCTCGGCAGCCATCTCTGGGGAGGTGAGGATCGGTATATGCGCTGGCCCTGCGAGTTCGGCAGCAAGGTCCACAAAGTCATCGTGGCCCACAACGCATACCACTAATGGTTTTTCGGGAGCCAGCTTTCGGAGGTTCTTAATTTCTCCAAACCGCTGAGCTATATCGACTCCAAGGGCTTTTAAGTTAAGCAATATCGCGTGAGGTATGGTAAAGATGGCCAACACCATGTCGTATGCGGGATCTTGTGCCAGTGCGCTTAATGCCTCTTCGAACAGTCCGGAAGGACCAATATCGAGGGGATTCTTTATATTCATCCAACCGGGAGCGCGCTTTTGTATCTCATTCACTACTGCCATGGATGGTGGTGGCACCTCGAGTCCTACGATGACGGCTGCGTCTGTGGCAAGCGCGCCCATGCTGCCGCTTCCGGTAACGATTCCGAGATTGGGCCCAAGGGGAAGTGGTTGAGTCGAGAATACCCTTGTAAACTCTACGAGTTCATTGAGACTCTTCGCCCGTATGACCCCGGTCTGGGCAAACATACCCTCATAGAGAGAGTCCTCTCCTGAAAGGCTACCGGTATGGGAGGCCGTTGCAGCCACCCCCTGGCCGGTTCGACCGCTCTTTAAAATCAATACCGGCTTGTCGCGGGATACCCTCATAAGGGTTCGGGTCAGGAGACGCCCATTTGCTGCGCCCTCTAGATACATCATAATCACCTGTGTCGTCGGATCTTGGTGTAGGTAATCGAGTATCTCACTTTCGTCTACATCGATGCGGTTACCCAGGGTCACCGCTTTGGAAATGTAGAGCCTTTGGAGGTGGAGTTTATCGAGCAATATATTACCGAACACGCCGCTCTGGGCAATAATAGCCGTATTGCCCGGGATAAGTGCCTCATCGAGAATATCGGTCGTGCTGAGACCATTGTCAGTATTGACCACCCCCACACAGTTTGGCCCGAGCGCCCGTATGCCGTATTGTTCCAGTACCCTTTTTGTCTCGGCCTGTAAGGTCTTTCCCTGTTCTCCGGTCTCGGCAAACCCTGCGCTCTCGATAATCGCATGACGAATACCCCTCTCGCCTATTTCGGCGAGGATTTCCGGCACCCTAGGCGCAGCTACAATCACAAGGGCGAGATCCACCGGGTCCGGGACTTCGCCAACGTTTCGGTAAACAGTCATCCCGTGCAATTGCCCTCCCTTGGGATTGACCAGATATAGTCGGTCTTCCCATCCCTGTTTCTTGAGTAGAAGGGGTATGCCATAACCAAAGCCGAGAGAGCTCCTGGCTCCTATCAGAACGATCCCCTTGGGCTCAAAAAAAGTTCGTATATTGTTATGTGATGTCATAGTCAGATAACGTATCGTCTGTACCACCTAGGATGATTGAGTTTCATGATAAAACTATTAACGGTAGAGGATGTTATTTGTCAAGGATCACCTGTGTGGAAGTCTCATGAGGCCGTTAAAACTGCCATCTCCCCCACCTCCTCATGCATAGATCTTTTTATGGTGAAGGTCTGGCCAGTGACGTATACCTCGCCATCTCAGTGTACAAAAATGTGCTTTACTTTCCATGCCGTTTTTTAGTAATGTAAGGGGGCTTGGAAAATGCATGGTATTGTTATATAGTATATGCTATTAACAAACGTTATTCAATCACATACACTGAAAAAAATGACAAAAAAACTAAACGCTCAACACCGGAATGAGATAATGAAGCTTATTGAAGGCGCACGAAAAAGAAAAGCTAAGACATTATCCGAGTATGAATCAAAGCTATTGCTGGCCGAGTATGGTATTCCCATCACTCGAGAAGGTATTGTCACCACCGCCAACGATGCCGCAAAAAAAGCAGCGGAGATTGGTTATCCTGTGGTTCTCAAGGGGTCAGGAGAAGCGATTAGTCACAAAACCGAGATGAATCTGATTGCCCTCAATCTTAAAAACGAAGAAGATGTCCGCACTGCGTTCGGGGAATTAACCGCCAGCCCCAAGGCTGAAGTCAAAGAAGTGTTGGTTCAGGAGATGATCAAGGGGGATCGCGAGCTCATGGCAGGGCTCATCCGGGACGCACAGTTCGGTCCCTGTGTCATGTTTGGCCTGGGCGGTATATTCGCTGAAATTCTAGAAGACGTTTCGTTTCGGGTTGCCCCGCTCACCCGCTGGGACGCAATAGACATGATGGATGAGATCAAGGGGAAAAAAATTCTCGATACCTTTAGAGGGGAACCGGTAGCGGATCGCGAGACACTGGCCGATATCCTGCTAGCGGTAGGTCAAATCGGGCTGGATCACGAGCAGGTCAAAGAAATTGATATTAATCCGTTAAAATTGATAGACGGCAAGCCGGTAGCCGTGGATGCCCTGATCGTCTTTGAATAAATTCAGCCACATCCCCCTCTTAGTTCAGTGTACGATGGGAAGATCGCCACCTCGGCAGTTTGCATGTCTTTGTGAACAGAACAGAAAGGTGCGGGTTTAAGCAGACCCTAGGAAACGGTTTCCGCTTCCTGGGGTCTGCTTTCAGGTGTTTCAGTCGTCCTACGGGATTAGACCAAACAGCCAAAACACTCCCGCCCCTTCAGGATAATGGTAATATGCTAAGCCAATTTCAGCGCTTAGGATAGCAGGAGTTATTTCTGTCGTGTACACTTCCAGCAGGGCGTCATTGAGATCGGCATCGAAGCTGATGCCTTTTGAATCACCCACCGTGTTGGACCACTGCGGCCAATAGGGCAACCCCGATGGCGGATTGGGATCGCCTGTTGCCACGAACTGGGCCAGGTAGTCCATCATGGTCCCCTGGAGCGCCTCCCTGCCGGGCTGGTTCAGAGCGGTGAAGGAATCCAGATGAAAGACGTCTTGGTCGCTCCCTTGAAAGAAGGGGATATCACAGGCGTGGGACGAGCCGATGCTGAAATTGAAGTCGTCCGTTGCGGGATCGCCGCCACCTGCCCACTTGAAGAGGTAGGTGTAGATGGTATTGGCTGGGTCGTTCTCTTTAAAGGCCCGGGCAATGGTATCGCAATAGCCGAGTTTCCAACTGCGGGATCTGAGGAGACCAGCAGTTTCGTATAGACCCTTGTCCGCTGCAGTGGGAAGCACATCATCCAGCGTCAGGCTACCCGCAATAACATCGTACAAATGATGCCAGGTGTACGGACCAGAGGGAAGCCCGAAATACCCCTTTACGGCAAAGCCATAAAGCGGCATGAAGGCCTTCCACTCATATTCGGTGTTTCCCATGAGAACGGGTACTTTGTTGTAGTTTCCCGCTGCAATGTTTTCCAGCCAGGTCGCGTCGGGAATGACATAACCGTCCCGAAAGGAATCGTGATACGGGCTGCTTCCCCCACCGGGTCCGTAGATTTCAGCGGTCATGATCTGATCAGCGCTCTTGCCCCGGAGGTAGGCCTCGATCTCCTCCAGGCTCATGCTGGCGCGGATAGTCACGGCATCAGCGGCATCGACCGCAGTACCGTCGTCAACGAGAAGCCAGTCGATCGTAGCGTCGGTCCGTGCATCCCCCGCGGCTAATGGTATCAGCTCCATGGCCGTGCTCTGAAGGACGGCCTGTTGGAAGAGGCCGGCTGCCAGCGGCGACATGATCAGATTTAAGGTGTTGTGTGCGCCGGCAGATTGTCCGCCAACGGTTATGTTGTCTGGATCGCCGCCAAAGGCCTGAATATTGTTTTTGATCCACTCCACCGCCTTCATGGCGTCCAGGGTGCCGTAATTCCCGGAAGCGTCAAGAGGGCCTTCCGTGTCCCTAAAAGAGGGATGGGTCAGCCATCCCATGGCGTTCACGCGGTAATTGATGAAGATGACGATCATGTTCCCCCGCTGGGCCAGGGGCGCGCCGTTATAGCCCTGGTTGGAACCGAAATTGTTCGCTCCGCCGTGAATAAATACGTAAACGGGCAGGTCGTCCTCATCGCTCTTGGGGCGGTAGATGTTTAGATAGAGGCAATCCTCGTTTCCGACAATCACATTTGCGGTATGCCAGGTGCGGTCGTATAACGGCTGAACGCACATGCTGCACATATCCGTTGCATCGAGAACCCCTGTCCATGGCTCCGCGTCCTGCGGCGCTCTCCAGCGGAGGTCTCCCACCGGGGGCTTTGCATAGGGGACGCCTAACCAGGCCCAGGCGTTTCCTTCAATGTCCAAGCCCCTGACCGAGCCATAGAGAGTATCCCGTGTCAGACCACGGGCTTTCACGAAAAAAACCCTCAAATCCACATCAACCCTTTGCTTGTGGTGCTTTTTCCACCCTTTCCAGTACCACACGGACCCGTTGACTGTGGTTTTGAGGAGGTTTTTGCCCCTCCACCTGCCCCACCGACCCGGGGCATCTTCTTTAATTCTCAATCCGTCTTCAGGACCTACCGTCCCAACCAGTTGATTTTGAGTTTCATCATAGGCAAAGTTATCCGTAATGTCTTTGCCGTTGAGCCGCGCCCTGAAGGTTTCAGGTTTCGCGCCCTGCTCCAATTGAACGATGATATCCACCGGTTCGAATGGAACCCTTTCTCTATAGTCGGGAGACACAATAGTTGACAAATTCCATGAACCGGGCGAGCCCCCCCACGCATAACCAGTGCCCGGTACAAAAATAAACACCCCCATGAGAACCATAAGCAAGATCAATAGTTTTCTCATCATCATTCCCTCCTTTGTGGTGATTACAGTTGATTACATAGCTACAGAATCGGCCTAATATCACCCCCTTTCCGGCGAGCTCTTGTCTTCGACAAGACCCCGTTTGTTCTGTATATGTTCTTACTGAAATCTAGATTGAGTGATCGGTATTCCCCTTACCCTAACGGCTCTGCTGAGCTGTTCGGCCTGAGTCCTTCGACCCCGAGCGGTTCGGCCCTGAGCTCACCGCCGAGAGGCTCACAGCCGAAGGACTCGCCGCAAACCCTCTCCCCAGAGAGGGGAAATGTTCTCTAAAAATAAAAAAGCCTTCCCAGGTGCACGAATACACCCCTGAAGGCTTCATTTCAAAAGAAACATATCTCCTCATATGTTTCCCGTCTTCCTCCAAATTGTCTCCCGTAAACGAGGATGGTACCTTATATACCTTCCTATAAAGGCACCCATGAAGGTTCAACAAACGTTACGGTTAAATAACAATTTGCCTTATTTGTCAAGGGCTTTTTTGTGAAAAGCAGGGAAAATAGAGGTCTATGCAACGGCTCGCGTCAATGATCAGTCCGCGGCGACGTATTGCTTGCGGATCTCCTTTTTGAGGATCTTGCCCGAACCACTCTTGGGAAGCGGTTCCGGCGCTATGGTAATAATCCGCGGGTATTTATAGGGGGCGACGCGTTCCTTCACGTAGGTCTTGATCTCTTCCGGGTCGATCCGAGCACCCTCCTTGGGAACCACCACCGCAGCCACCTCCTCGCCCAAATCTGGATGGGGAACCCCGTATACCGCTGCCTCGGAGACCTCGGGGATCTGATAGATGACCTCTTCGATTTCGCGCGGATAAACATTATAGCCTCCGCGGATCACCAGGTCCTTTTTGCGGTCCACAATATAGATATAGCCGTCATCGTCCATGCGGGCGATGTCCCCTGTGTGCAGCCAGCCGTCTCGCAGCGTTTCCTCGGTGGCCTCGGACCGGTTCAGGTAGCCCTTCATCACGGCCGGCCCTTTAACGAGCAACTCGCCGATCCCCCCGGGGGGGAGTTCCTCGCCGTTTTCATCCACAATCGTGGCGCTGAATTCCGGAATGGGAAGCCCAATGGAGCCGGGCTTGGTGGGCTTGTCATATGGGTTCTCCACGCAGACCGGACACTCGGTCAACCCGTAGCCTTCATGGATCGTGGTGGCGAAGAGGGCCTCAAAGCGCTTGATAAACTCTACCGGCAGGGAGGAACCCCCGGAGATGCAAAACTTAAGAGAGGTTTTCGTGGGGGGGTG
>Ga0307437_1000211_pt1 | contig 48379 bp, 33 predicted proteins | sample SalMarWE160390MG_FD_202146 | JGI IMG/M metagenome (GOLD analysis project Ga0307437, IMG submission 202146) | Salt marsh sediment microbial communities from the Plum Island Ecosystem LTER, Massachusetts, United States - WE1603-90 | ecosystem: Environmental > Aquatic > Marine > Intertidal zone >...
AAGCGTTTAGTCCTTCGGCAGTGCTTTCTACTTCGCCCTGAACGGCGGGGCTTCGCAGGGCAAGCAGGACAGGCGTACAGCGAATAGGATTTACTTGGGAAATCCGGGTTTATTCAAATAAGGATCCCTACTGATTGTGAATAATCAATTCGCTTATTCATGTCATTTCGAGCGATTCAGCCTTTAGCCCTGAGCGAGGTCGAAGGGGAAGCGGAGTCGAGAAATCCCTCGGCTTGGCTCGGGACAGGTCTGCCTTTTAATGGCTAAGCCATAAATAGATTTTTCCACTTCGCCCCTTAGGGGCTTTGGTCGAAATGACAAAGGCGCAAATATCAAGCACAATTGGTATCCTCAGATAACAAGAATACCTAAGTATCTTAGGCATTAACACTCGAACACTTAGCATGAAGTATACAGCATCTTACACCAAATACGGATTCATTAACCGGCATAATACCTAAGTATCTTAGGCATCAGGACTCGTGCATTCAGTGTCGGGTTTCCAGGATTAACATTCGAGTATCGAGTATCCAGCACGCCACAAGCGAATCCGCCCACGGCGGACTTCGCTCCAGCTTCGGGCAGCATGCATCGGACTGCTTACCAATCACTATGCTCTGTTGAGAAGGTGCCGGGGCATCCATTCCCCGTAGCAGAGTTTCCGGCCTTTGTAGCCGTGGCAATCACGGCGGAGTAGGTACTGCGAAGAATGAAAGCCCACCCTACTACAACGTTTTCAAACTCAGATTCCTTTTTAAAAAATAGAGAGGGCCATCAGATAAAACTAAAGATGACCCTCCTTTGTGTTTTTATTTTAAGAACTTCGAAACAAACGGAGAAGTTTCACCGCGACGCAAGAAGTGCCCTGATGGCCCTTCGCCGAGAAACTCAGAAAACCAAGACTCATGCTCGATTTCCTCATTGAGTATTGCAAGAGCCAAATCATACGTCCTGTGGTCCTTCCCAGCGGTCATGTTGCATATTTCAGTGTATCCTCTTACAGCACATCGTTCTGCATTCACAAGGACCTTGAGTATTGCTTCGACATCTGTTGGGTCCCTCGGAAGATCGGCTGGCGGACAGGCTGACATATCGTGGAACTCCTTCATACATCCTGGAAGCTTACCGCCAAGCTCGTATATGCGGGGCATTAAGGCTTCAAAGTGATTGCGATCCTCAATCCTTGCGGTCTCAGCAATTTCTTTAATACCTTCGCCTTTCAAACCTATCAGGTTCGCACGAAGAATCGTGTAATAGTAATAAGTCGTAATTTCAGCAGAAGCATTCTTTATCAAGAGTTCTAACAACTTGTCCAGATCTACTCCAGATTTTTTGACCATTTCAATTGCTACTTTTGCCATTCTACTATCTCCTTTTTGTCTAATTTTTGAAATTTCATCAAACAATTAACGCTACAAATAACTTAAAAAGCTTAATGTTATTTTACACCTCCTTTCATAATTATTCCTATATAAGAAATATTCTTAATTATTTTACAAAAAAATATATTAGCATTTTTTGATACATTCATTACAAATGCCCTCTAAGATCACTTTTAAACTAGTAACTTTATAGTTTTTCCTGAATGCATTTGGAATCCTCATGTTGTCATAGCTTTTATCATGAAAGTCCAATATTTTATTACATTTTTGGCATCTGAAATGGTGGTGCTTGTTTGTATTTGGGTCATACCGTTTTGTCTCACCATATCCTTCGACAATATGAACAAGACCGATTTCGGCAAACTTCGAAAGCGTTCTATATACAGTATCGAGCGATATATCGGGGAAGATAATTTTAACCCTCTTAAAAATATCATCTGAATCCGGATGGTTTTTTGACTTAATTAGCTCCTTATATATAGCGACGCGTTGAGGTGTCATGTTGAGGTTATGTTGTTTACACCTATCCCGAAATAAAGCTATCAAGTCTTGTTTATTTTTATTTAACATTGTGCCAATATACAAAAGATTAATATTATTGTCAATAGTTACTATATAAGAATTATTCTTATTGTTCAAAAATTTCTTAAAAAATTCTACTTTTTTAATAAGTTTAGCTGAATCTTACCTTACTTAAAATTCATTTAAGCAAAATCTCTCAGAAAATCTAATCTTACAAACGGGTCCTTTATTCTAAATGGTGCATTTTTTAGTGCGATGTATGGTTTCGCCGTATTATAAAACATTCGATTTACCCTAATAGGACAAACGTTTTGTTAGCAACTTCGTTTATCAGAGAAAAAGTGTCAATATTCTCGATGCTCGATTATCGATACTGGATAGTTGGATGCCTGCCTTCTTCCCTAGCCCCACTTCGTCCAGATTTGTTGGGACTACCCGCCTACTGTGGGCAAGTGCGGACAGGTTTCGCGGAAATAACTATCCGTCACATCTTAGGAAGTTATCTAAGTCTCAAGCTTTTGTAAATTTGGCTTGAAAATCGGGATTCAATAAGGTATCATTCCACGTTCTTATTCGATTAAGACGCTAATTCGTTAGGAGTTTGTTTAAAGTGCAAAATAAAAAGAACATTGAAATCGTAGCTGCTGGGCATACCTGTCTTGATCTAATACCTGCTTTTACAATCGAGGGAAAAGTTGACAAGATGACGGACGTCCTTGTGCCGGGCAAAATGATTAATATGGGGCAGTGTGTTGTTGTGGGAGGAGGTCCTGTTACAAATGCCGGCGTATCTATCCGCAGGCTAGGTGTAAAAACCGAACTAATCGGCAAAATCGGCAATGACGATTTCGGCAAAGAGATACTCAATTGGTACGAAGAGCACGAAGGCCATTTCAAAGGGATCAAAATGGTCGATGGTGAATCGACATCATACACCATTGCTATTTGTATTCCCGGCATAGACCGATTCTATCTGCATCATTGCGGTGCAAACGACACTTTCGGTTATGATGATATGGATTTCGACCTTGTGCAGCGTTCAAAACTGATGCTCTTTGGTTATCCGCCCTGGATGAGAAAGCTTTATGAAAATACGGGTCGGGAGCTAACGAAAATCCTGAAAAAAACCAAAGAATTAGGAGCTACAACTGCGCTCGACCTTTCACTTCCTGATGTAAATAGTCCAGCCGGCCAGGTCGACTGGCTGGCAATTCTTAAAGACTGGATTCCACTGTCGGATATTATGGTGCCCAGCGCAGAAGAAATTTTCTACTTCCTTTATAAAGAAAAATTCCTCGAGAAAAAGGCAAAACTTGGACCCAAGGAAAGCGTGCTTGACCATCTAACTGTAAAAGAGATCTCAACCGTCGGAAATAACTTGATAGAAATGGGTACAGCAATAGCCATGGTAAAATGCGGCCACAGAGGATTATATATCCGGACCGCTAATCAGGACCGGCTGAAGAAGTTGGGCGCCGCAGGATGTTCTGATCTTGAAAACTGGGCTAATCGCGAACTCTGGTTCCCTGTTTACCAAGAGGAAAAGTTTGTAGGGGCACTGGGTTCCGGTGATTCGGCAATTGCGGGATTTCTCTCTGCGTTTGTCTGGAATCATTCTATCGAATCTTGCTTAAGATATGCAAACGCTGCCGGAAGTATGAACGTTACTGTTCCTGATGGACTGACATGGAATAAAGGGTTTGATGATTTAACAAAACGGATTGAATCAGGATGGAAGACAAAAGATTTGGAAATTGATGAAGATGGCTGGAAGCATGAGCGTGGATTCTGGGTGGGGCCTGATAACCGTGGTAAACCCCGTTAGAATTGAGCATGGGTCCCGTAGCAAATTGCACCGGCTAGGGCCGTTAGACCCCTTGTGCAAAAATAGATGTTTTTTTTGATTATCATCCCTCCGACACTACGCTGGATGGTATTCTAACGGGGTAAATGGGAATCATAAAAAAATAAAGCGGGAGATAAAAATGTCAAAAGCAAAAGTAAGCACAAAAACAAGAGATGCATTTGTCAGTAAAAAGTTAGCAAAAATGAGCCTGGAAGAAAAGGTCGGCCAGCTTTTAACGTTTACCTGGCGCGGCGCAATGATAACACCAAGCGGAATTGAACAAATCACAAGATTGCACTGCGGCGGCCTTTGCCTGGAACCATACGCGCTTGAGACCTGCAAAAACCTTTACTGGGGCAATTCCCAGATAGATCAGAATTTTAAAAAGCCGAAAGATTATTTCACCATATCAAATACTTATTTCGCCGGCAAAACCTTTGGTATCAGCATAACGCCGGAAGAATATACTAAAAAGTTGAATGAATTACAGAAAATTGCAATGAAAAGGCGGTCTGGAATTCCTCTTCACATGACCATTGATTTTGAAGGTGATTTTAAGAACGATTATATGGCTGGCGGCATAAGGCAGTTCCCGCCCCCGATGGGTATGGCTGCTATCGGCGACGTAAAACTGACTTATAAAATTGGTTTGACCATTGCCAAGCAATTAAGTGCTATCGGCGTTACGCAAATGTATTCGCCGGTCTGCGATGTAAATATAAATCCGCAGAATCCTGAAATTGGGGTCAGGTCTTTTAGTGACGACCCTGATACCTGCGCAAAACATGCTGTTGCGCTGCTGAAAGGTTTTCAGGATGGCGGCATAGCGGCGACCGCAAAACATTTCCCCGGAAGAGGCGACTCCACAACCGACGCCCATGACGTGCTGGATATAATAAGAGCTGATAAAAAGAGAATGAAGGAGGTTGAATTATATCCTTTCAAGGCAGCAATAGATGCAGGAGTAAAAGCTATTATGACGGGGCATTCCGTTTATCCCGCATATGATGATAAATTCCCTACGACTTTATCAGAAAGAATCCTTACCGGGCTTTTAAGAAACGAATTAGGATTCGAGGGTGTTATTGTTTCCGACGCTATCGGTATGGCTGCTATCTTGAAAAAATGGCCTCTTCCGAGGGCCTGTGCATTAGCGATAAAGGCAGGCTGCGATACGATACTCTTGAAAGCTGATGATGAATCGAGGTCGCAGTGCTTTTTTGGAATTAAACAGGCCGTCGAAAAAGGCGAGCTTTCTGAAGACAGGGTCGATGAGGCTGTTACGCGTCTTTTAAGAATGAAGTACGACCAGGGCTTGTTTACAAAAGCGGGGAAGATGGACCCCAAATATGCGCAAAGCTATGCGATGAGCAAACAAGTTACCGATTTCTCCTGGGATGTTGCTAAAAAGGCCCTGATTCTAATGCGCGACAATAAAAAGATACTGCCGTTAAATCCGAAGCGGAAAATGCTGGTTATTGAGCAGCGCATTCCTTATGAATTTTGCGGAAAAGACCCTTATATGCACACGCATATGTTCTGTGAGGCAATGGTAAATCATTCAACAAATCTGATTCTGACCGACACTGACTTCGCAGCAAGCGAAGATGAGATTGCCGAGTGTCTCCAGCTTGCCAAGCAAGCGGACCTTGTGGTTATGACCAACTATTACGCCCGAATAGTCAAATCAGGGAACAATCAATTACTTATCAAGAAGCTCAAAGCGGCGAAGCATAAAATTGTTGTTGTGACCAACTATCCCTATATAGAAGGCACAACGAAGGAGGCTGATGCCGTGGTCTGTAATTTCAGCGGCACGCCTGATTCTATAAGAGTTTCAACCGATCTGCTTTTTGGAAAGATTAAGCCTTCACGTTCAACTAAATTGCCCATAAAACTTGGTTCTCAGCGAGCTGCTCCCGTTAAAAAACTAAAAGCGCCGAAGAAACATACTTTGAATTTATCATATTGTTAACCACCCCGCTTCGTTGTTCAACTACGAAGGGCAGGCGGATTAACGCGGATTCCTTCGACAACTTGCTCAGGACAGGTAGCACGGACTTGTCCGCCTATGGCGCAGGGCACAGAAATATTTTTGTTTATTGATACCTGTAAAACTAATATTAATGGAAATTGTTCCGATTTGTCACTCCTGCGCAAGCAGGAGTCCAGAAAACGCTATTAAAATAACTGGATTCCCGCCTTCGCGGGAATGACATTGTTGTTCTATGCTTCTTGTGTTTTATCATTATTTATGCAGTTATCAATAGCCCTGCCATTTACTTGCCTTTGCATAGCCGCTCTCGCCTTCGCGTAGCTATAGCGAAGCGAGGTCGGCGGAGCAAGGTGGCAGGGTTTTTTTGACACCGACTTGTCCTCCGACTTGTCCGGCGTCCTGTCCTCCTTAGCGTTAGTGAAAGAGGAAACTTAAGCGAAGTCGGAAGATTTATCGAAGGAGGATTAACACTATCTTGTTTTTTTGCCACGAAATGATCATCACCCCGCTTTGCCTAAGAACTACGCAGGGCAGGCAAAAGGTTAAAACGCGCTTAATTGTCAAGATTCCGATTTCCTTTTAACCCTGGCCCGCATGGATCATTTTGCCATTGAGAAATAACTCGGTATGGATAGAATTGAGTGAGGAAGTGAAAAGTTAATACAGTTCACCAAGTGGTATCAAGTTTTTCCGAGAATTACATATGGTAAAAATTGGACAACAAATATTCAAATTAAACAACAGATTTGCTGGTCTATATTCTTGGTCAGAGTTCGGATGGTTAATAGTTTATCCCGAAAGAGCTGTCATTTTTCATTCCTTGAATTCCAATACTATAGTTTGTCGCTTGGATTATCAGAAGCGAATAGAAAAATGTCTTCTTTCTCTTAGCGAACAGGAATTACTAAGAAAAAACGGAATCATTATCACTCGTGAAAGCCAAGATCAAGACCTAATTAAACGTGTAAGAAAAAAAATCAGTCAGCCGAAACCATTAGTTACTTTATTTCTAATTGTGACAGATGAATGCAATCTTTGTTGTAAGTATTGCTACGAAGATTTAAAACGTTACGGACTTCACCAAAATATGTCATTGGAAATTATGAAACGGTCTGTCGATAAGTTTTTAGCAATCTGCGATGAAGACGCAAAGATATTTTTTTACGGCGGTGAGCCATTACTTTTTGAAAATAGGATAAGAAAAATCATTAAATATATAAGAGAAAATTTGGGCAATTGGCAAGTAGACATTCAAATAACTACTAATGCCACGATTTATAGGTCAGATTTAGTTGATTTTCTTAAAAAGTATAAGATAGGTATAGGAATCTCTTTAGATGGTCCAGAAAAGGTCAATAATAAGATTAGGTTATCTAAGAATAGCAGCCTTAATGTTTACCAAAGAGCCGTTAGATTGTTAAAAGATTCTCAAGACGCTGGACTGGATTATTCTCTGCTTTGTACGATTACAGAAGATAACTCAGATCAAATAGTTGATATCTGCAAGTTCTTTTTAACATGTTTAAATGTGAGAAAAATCAATTTCAATCTCAAACTTAAACAGCCATATCAGTCCCATAAAGACCAAAAACGATTTTGGCATCGTACAGCTGAGAATATTGCAAATGCTTATTTCGTAATGCTTGGTAGCGAAGTAATGGAAGGTCGCACTCTTCGCTATATCACGGGATTAACAGAAGGTACATATAGTATTAGTGAGTGTGACGCAGGTTACGGTGCTCAGATTGTTGTAAACCCGGCAGGCCTAATCGGTCCCTGTCAGGGATTTCTTTATGACACGCAGTTCTTTATCAAGACAGATGATTGGGAAAATATTTCACAGCACCTTCTTTGGAAAAAGTTCACTAATACTACACCGATTAACATATCTCAATGCCGAGACTGCCCTTTTCTAGGTACTTGTGGAGGAGGATGCCATTATAACAGAATAAAATTTGATTCTCCCAATCCAAACTTTTGCCAATACACAAGAAGTTTATTATACTCAATTATATCTCACATTAAGAATTAAATCCTTTTAAAAGGAAGGAGTTGGTATTATGAATAAGGTTAGTGTTAGAGGGAAAAGAGCATCTTTGACTAAAGGGATCAGAGCAAATAAATCATGTATTTGTCGGGGCCACTGTGTTTGCGCCTGCAATCGCAAAAGCATAGATCCTAAGGTGAAGTAGTTAACATTTAACCTGACAACAGCCTTTATCTGTCAAGTCCGCCCAGGCCGAAAACATTGGGCAGGTGATAGTAGAGATTATAAGAAATACTACCTGGCTAAGACACTCAGCGGCAGGCAAATCAGTGTCAAAAAAGCTTGAAAAGTAGGATACTATTTGATATTATTCCGCGGTTTTACCGCGTAAAGAACAGCGGACAGCGGGTAGCGGACAGAAACTTGTCCGCCATCCGTTTGGCGGAAACGAAAAGCGTGAACCAAAACAGAGGAGAATTATATGCCAAAGGAAAGTAGTTTGAAAATAAGCGATGTTTTTACAATTTCAGGAGCACAAATATCCAGGATTTATAAAGATAATAAAATGATGGTTCATTTTCAGGGAATGTCAAAAACCCTTCAATTCCCTCATACCATTGCCCTTGCCGGTGCTCCGACCTGCTCGATAGGTATATCTCCCGAAGGTTTATACAATAGACTTAATAACGCCGGCAGACTGATCTTATTAAATCAAAACGCAATTCAATTCGCCTCTGCGCCATTTATCCGTGTAAATGACAAATTCTTTATGCTAACTACAAGGAATCCCAAGGATGTAGAAGGACCCGATGATGTCCCTGCTCTAAAAAATTATTATCATCCGCCGGTTTCCGAAAAGCAAACCTCAATTTCTATAGCTACACCTTTAGCGGAGATGGCCTACAAGCTGGGTAAAGTCACAGTGACAAGAAGACTAATTTCTCCTTTTCTTTCTGGAAATAACCAGGCCCTGATGCCTATTGCAGTAGAGGAATTCGAAGTAGCCAATACTACTAATAAATCCCTTCAAATTACTTTGGTCATACCCAGACCATCTTTGGTAAATCTTCAGGAAAAGGAATTAAAGCCTACGGATCAGGATACTGTTTATATATGCTCAGCGCCGGTGAAGGGCCATCTGCATGAAGAATTTAGCTCTGCCGGCTTAAGGGCAGTGGTTATGGGCAGCAAAGAATGCCAGGACAGGATGGTCATAGCTGTACCGGACTTCGGCGAGCTCAGTCGAGCCGAAACCAAAGGCGTAAAAATTGATACTCACCCCTCTTTTTGCCTGAACAGGCTTAAACAGGATTTATTGCTGAACGATGATGGCAGCTTTTACGAAAAGAGAGCACCTATACCTAATCAAGATTATGGAGCAGCCATCAGTCTTACTTTTACATTAAAGCCGAAAGCAACAATAAAAATACCGGTTGCCATCGCTTTGGACTTCCCACAACAGCGATATATCGACGGCAAAAAATTTGAACGCAAATACGTCAAAAGTTTTAAGAATACAAAAACCAGAGCCATAGATATGGTAAAAATTGCCCTGGCCAATTACCCGAAATGGCTCAATCGAACAATAACTATCCAGAGCAGGATATTCGATCAGATACATCAAAGCCCATCCTATAAGAATGATAAAGATGGTGCATTGAGACTGACCCGATTGATTCTAAACGAATTTAGTTTTCCGCTATCGAATGCCGCAGTCTGGATTGAAGATAAGAATGGCAATAATTTCGCCAGATTCCTTGAATGTTTTGATTATGCCTATATCGATCCTTCAGATGTAGATTGGTATTCTATGGTACTGCTTATACTTTTCCCTGATATAGAAAAAGAACTCTGTCAGAGTTTTGTTAACTCAATTGAGAGGGAGAATACTAATGAGCGTTATTATCATTACCACGCCTCTTTTGTTGAAGCAAGAAAGCATTTTGAAGAACATCCGGAAGAATACGAAGGCGTATCGCTGACCCAGATAAGAGATGCTATTAAGGTTAAAGGTGCTGTGTCGCATGATGTAGGTGCTATGCCGAAGGGCCATCCCTTGCGTAATGTCAGTGATTACGCCTGGTACAATGACAACTATTGGGTCGATCTTTTCCCCAAGCTGGCCACAAGAGTACTGCGTAACGTTAAATTCACAGGCGATACGGATTTCTTAAAGAAGAATTGGAAGACGCTTAAATTCGGATTTGAATATCTACAAAAGCTTGATATAGATGGAGACGGCATTCCCGAGGGCAATCCTGGTGAAGTCAAAAATACCTTTGATAATTTAACCCTGTTCGGCGTAGATGCATACGATGCAACTACTTTTATGGCCGGCTGCCAGGCAATGATGAAAATGGCCGAGCTAATGAAAGATACCGCTGCTCAAAAATATTATCAGGGCTGTTTCAAAAAGGCCTCTGAGAGCTTTGAGAAATTGTGGCGAGATGCGAAAAACAGAAGCGGCAAAAGATTGCAATATTATGTCACCTGCTTTGACCCCGTTACGTCAAAGACAAACACAGATGTCTGGACCAATCAACTGGATGCCTTGTGGGCACTGATCGCAATGGGAGAAGAGCCTTTTATCCCCGAGACAAAAGCCAAAAAAATCCTCAAGACAATTTACGACAATAACCGAACCCTTATGGGCTGGGCTATGTGCCGAACAGAGGATGGAGGTCCGGTAGAATCGGAACAGGGACAAGACGTCTATACAACATCCAATTATGTTTTTGCCCAGCTTCTTGATTATTATGGCCTGGTCAAGGAGAGCAAAGAAGTATATAAGAAAATGGATAAGGTTATCTTCCGGCATGCAAATTCATTAATATCACCGGATAACCTAAGGGCCGAATTAGAACAGGAAGAGGGAGAATCAGCCCCGGGACCTCATTATATCGTAGCCGCTTATCCCAGGCCGGGCGCGGTATTAACGCATTTAGTGATCCAATATATTAAAGAGCTTCAGAGAAAAACCGGCACTACAAAAATAGACTCCAAGCGTTTGATTTCTTTTGCAAAGACCTTAATGAAGTAGGAAGTGTATCAAGACCTGTAAAAACATAGGCAGCCTTCAACAGATTATATTCTCGTACGGTCCACAGCCAATAATATTTAGCCTTGTAGGATGGGCAGATCTCCTGCCCATGCTGATAGTTTGCTTTTCATGATTCTCTCATAATCCGCATGGGCTAAAGCCCATCCTACGCAACTGTCCCCAACGATTAACGATATCTGTGCTTATTATTTCCGAGGATAGAAAACAGTAAAAGACTAAAAGGATGCACGGCCGTTTTTGGTAATATTACCAGGTCAGCCTCTCGCCCAACGTTTTATACGATGAGTTAAATTCTCAACTATATTGGGAGAGAGTCCAGATTCCATCGCGAACATTTCAAGCGTTCGTATAGAGCGATAGAGAGCATGTTGAGCCTCGTCAAAGTGCTTCCGTGTGGGTTCTTCATCGGGTGGCAAATCTAGAACTGAAGCTAAACGACCAAAATGCATAAACAGTTCCTCAAACAAACGAGGATCTATTCTAAAGCGCCGGGGAACGTTCTCAATGTCGCTGACCATTGAACGAATGTCTTGAAGCATTGAGATAATCTCGGCGCTGCTTTTTTCTAACGGATTTTCGCTTTTACGAAGAGACTCTAGATCAATTGCAACAGATACTGGAGTGTCAACCCTAGTCGGATCCTTTTCTACCGAACGAATTTGTTTTGCTAACTCTTGTTTGCAATTTGACACACTATCTAAGTCACGATAATCCACGTGAATAGTTCTCGTGCCAGCTACATCAAAGGGAATAGTTTCTTCAGCTTGGATGATCTGAACAATGGGTTTCTTGACGACATGTCGAACAGCAAGCTCGTAATACACATTTGGATTTCTTCCTGTAAGGTCGGCAATTACGAGATGATCGTCAACTAGATGTTGGATAATTTGTGACGTAATGATTCCAGGTTCAGATATTTCATCAGCGCGCGTACACTCATACCCACATCCTTCAACCGGTGGTTTTATTATATGCTCTAAGACTTTATCAGAGCGTGCTCTTATTTCAGTACCTTCCTCACCAATTGGTGCAATAACAAAGCACTTTTTCTTAGTGTTGCCTTCGCTCTTAGCCATACTTACACCTCCCAAAGGCATATCTGATATAATCTAATTGTCGCTGCGCTACACTCTCGATTTTTCTTTAACTACTGTTTATATGGTTTCCGCATAACGAAAACCTCACCAGCGCCGCTTTCAGTGTTTAATTCGGTTCAACAATCCGCATAACCAGAAAAAAAGGGACTGCCCAAACTACGCGAATAATTCCATTCAACAATCCTGTTTTTATTATATAGTTCTACAATGTTCGTAGTCCTTATGATTAATCAAAAAGACTATGAGTATAATAACATAAACATCTTATTTCCCCATGCTCCTAATTCACCTTTCACATTCAGCATTAGCTCCGTCCAGCAATTGATTATCTTATATTTTCACCTGTGCCTGTGTCAATCACAGGTGCAGGCAATTGACTATTGGCTCGACGAATCAAAATCACGATTCACGTACCACAAAACATTATTCCGATAAGCCGACTCCCTTAATCCAAAGAGTATCGATGATGTCCCGTCCGCAGATGTTTCCCAACCGTTACGCGGTATTATACCTGCCTATTTGTCCTGCCTTCAATAAAATCTTTCAGAATGTGCGGGTTTTGATTTACCGGCGTATGATCTGAACAAGCCGAGTTTCACTCACCGAAAATACGGCGCTCCAAGCACAAACGATGTTGACTGTCAAGTAGAAAACCGACCAAGTCAAGCGCTTTTGTTGATGGCTAAAATCTGCATGTAAACAATACACAATAATTGGTAAGTTTTTGCGAATTTCTGGTGGTCTCTTGTCCGTTTCTGCTCATTTTGCTCATTTTTGTCAATTTATGTTAGGCCGAAGAATCTCGTGTAAGTACCACCACCAAATGGACATGCAAAAATTTTAGGTGTGAGTCCCGAAAAACTAAATGTCCAAAATCTAACACCCGCATCAAGGCAAGATTTCTATTTGGGAAGTGCTCGCAGAGACAGATTCCTGGCTCGTTCTCTTAGTAGACACAATTAAATTTCCGTCCTCTCTTGGCCTTATCTTTTATATCTCCCTTTTAGAACTTCAGATGATTCTAAGAAGAAGAGTATTGAAAATTTGTGAAAAAGCATGTATCTATTGCAGGTACATATGCTATGTTGCGCAATGTCCATCAACAACGGATTGAACTACACGGATCGATATGATTTGGTAAAGAGCTTACAACAGTGAACGAGAGGATAGGCTGGGCGAAAGGAGAACAGTATGTCTGTGGGAAAATATCGAATAATGCTTATATTGGCAGCTATTCTACTAAATAGTCATTTTAATTATGCCTTTGAAAAACAAGCCGATGGTATTGTGATTGAACTTAGAAAGGAAAAGCTAACGGATACCAATACAATGAAAGTTCAAGTGTGCATGGACAATATCTTTCGTGTTATTGCGACACCAGGTGATAATCTTTCCTCCAGGGCAAGCCTGATCGTTCCAAAAAATAATTGGCAAACTGTTCCATATACTGTGAAAGAAAAGAACAATACTATTGAGATTTCCACCGCGAAGATAACGGCCAGAGTTTCAACGCAAACTGGAGAAATCGCTTTCTATGATAAGAATGGCCAGCTAATCATTCAGGAAAAACCAGGAGGTGGCAAGATTATCTCAGTTGCGGAAGTCATGGGTGAGAAAGCTTATCATGTTCAACAGATTTTCAATTCGCCCGAGGACGAAGCTTTTTACGGACTGGGTCAGCACCAAAATGGCATAATGAACTATAAAGGCCACGATGTGGACCTTTGGCAGCATAATATTATCATCGCAGTTCCATTTTTAGTTTCCAGCAGGAACTATGGGATCCTGTGGGATAATAATTCACGCACGAAGTTCGGTGACATCAGAGACTATCAATCGCTATCATCATTGATGTTGTACGACAAAGAAGGCAAAGAAGGTGGATTAACCGCCGAGTACTTCAGAGATTCTGGTTTCCAGTCGCTTTTTACGTCGCGTACCGAATCAACGATTGAACATGAGTATATGGACAGCCCGAATACGTATCCTGAAGGTTTTAGCCGAAATGTGAAGAGCGTGCGATGGAGCGGTGAAATCCAGTGTCGTGAACCGGGCGTTCACAAGTTCAGACTTTACTGTTCAAGTTATACAAAAATGTGGCTAAACGGCGAACTGGTTGTGGATTCATGGCGACAGAACTGGCTGCCCTGGACACATTTAATGCGCTTACAAATGGAAGCAGGGAAACGCTATTCAATCAAAATCGAGTGGGTGCCGAACGACGGCTATATTGGATTAAAGTATCTCAGCCCAGAGAACGAAGAAAACAAAAATACCCTGTCACTTTATTCCGAGGTAGCAGATCAAATCGACTATTACTTCATTTACGGGGACAATCCGGATCAGGTCATTCAAGGGTATCGTCAAATTACAGGCAAGGCACCTATGATGCCCAAGTGGGCAATGGGACTGTGGCAGTGCAGGGAACGCTATAAGACGCAGGAAGAGTTGCTCTCGGTCGTCAAAGAATTCCGCGAACGCCAAATCCCACTGGATAATATCGTTCAGGACTGGTTCTACTGGCCTGAAGATAAGTGGGGTGATCATGATTTTGACCCTGAACGCTTTCCTGATCCGCAAGGCATGGTTAAGGAGCTTCACGAAAATCTTAACACGCATATTATGATCTCGGTTTGGCCCAAGTTTTATGTGGGCACTGAGCACTATGAGCAGTTCAATAAAAAAGGCTGGCTGTATATGCGCAACGTTGAGAAGGAGCAAAGAGATTGGGTCGGGCCTGGATACGTCTCGACATTTTATGATCCGTATAGTAAAGGTGCTCGTGAGTTATTCTGGAGGCAGATGGAGGAGAAACTTTTAAGCAAAGGATTTGACGCTTGGTGGCTGGATGCTACCGAACCGGATATTCAATCCAATCTATCGCCAATGGAACATCTGCTGCGCATGGGACCGACCGCAATGGGATCTTCTTCACGGTATCTAAATACATATTCTCTGATGAATGCTAAAGGCATTTATGAGGGACAGCGTAAGAGTAAACCAAATCAGCGAGTTTTTATCCTCACCCGTTCGGCCTATGCAGGACAGCAACGGTATTCTGCTGCGGCGTGGAGCGGCGATATTGCTACCCGATGGTACGATTTGAAGACGCAGATTCCCGCTGGCTTGAATTTCTGTTTGTCCGGAATCCCTTACTGGACTACCGACATCGGTGGCTTCGGGGTTGAACCCCGCTTCGAGCGTAATGTCAAAGATGACGACCTTGAAGAATGGCGAGAGTTGAACACACGTTGGTTCCAGTTTGGTACGTTCTGTCCCTTATTCCGAGTGCATGGCCAGTTTCCATATCGCGAAATGTTCAACATTGCTCCTGATGACCATCCAGCCTATCAAACTATGTTGATCTATGACAAGCTGCGCTATCGGTTGATGCCTTATATCTATTCACTAACCGGCATGGTAACGCACAACGACTGTACAATCATGCGAGCTCTGGTGATGGATTTTGGCTATGATAAGAATGTGCTAAATATAGGCGATCAGTTTATGTTCGGCCCGGCATTACTCATTAATCCGGTGACTGAATATAAGGTTCGAGCACGCAGGGTGTATCTACCTGCCGGGACCAGTTGGTATGAATTCAGGTCCGGCCGGTATTTCAAGGGTGGCCAAACCATCGAGGCTGATGCGCCTTATTCAGATATACCGATTTTCGTAAAAGAAGGCTCTATTATTCCGTTTGGCCCAGCTATTCAATACACAACCGAAAAGCCTGCCGATCCGATTCGTCTATTTGTTTACACTGGTTCAGATGGTGAATTCACCTTATATGAAGACGAAAATATCAATTACAATTATGAGAGAGGTGCCTATAGCATTATCTCGCTTAAATACAACGAGGATATCCGGTCCTTGAATATCGGCGAGCGCAAGGGGGAATTTCCCGGCATGTTGAAGAAGCGCACCTTCGAGATTGTCTGGATCGATAAAGCCGAACCTCTCAGCCTTGACCTTGATGGACCGGCTGCTCTGTCTGTTCAATATGATGGAAGAGAGTTGGTTATTAAACAGAAGAAGTGAAGCTCCCCGACTAAAGGTCGGGGCTTCCTCAAAAAGAAGATTAATTTTTATGGCATTTGTCTCCGACTAAAAGCCGGAGCATTCTGCCAGCGTTTTCGTAAAAAATTGGAGTAGACTTTTAACATAGGAGAATAGAATGTTGCGGAAAACATGTTTGCTGATTTTGGTTGTTGTACTCGTATTGCTGGGACAGACTTCCTGGGCGGGAGTCAAAAATGTAATTGTAATGATCGGCGATGGGATGGGATTCGAGCAGGTCGAAGCAGCGTCGCTTTATGCGTATGGGCGAGAAGGAAGGTTATCATTTGAGAAGTATTACCGCGGAGAGATGACGACACACTCGGCGAATTCGTATCTGCAAAAGAGTCATGCGACGGATTCAGCGGCAGCGGTCACAGCAATGGCGACGGGACAAAAGGTAAATAACAAGATTCTCAGTCAAAAATGCGACGAGCCTATCAAGACAATCCTCGAGTGCTTACAAGAAGAGGGTAAAGCAACGGGACTGGTAACAACGGTACCCGTGACACATGCTACGCCGGCTGGATATGGAGCCCATACTGGAAATCGGAACAATTACGAAGAGATCGCAGATGATTATCTTAATCAGACCCGGCCTAATGTTCTTTTCGGGGCGTATTATGCCAACGGTCGAGGGATGACGGAAATTAAAGCTAACCAGGCGGATTATATAGTGGCCAAAACAAGAGAACAGATGCATCATATCGTATGGTCGGCGGACCAGAATCCCACGAAAGAAGTGTTCATAGTGGGATTGTTTTCGCCTGATGAGATGCCATGGGAATATGATCATTATAATCCACACAGAATTCTGTTTCCCGAGGAAAACAAAAACGACCCACCCGGTTATAATGCAGTACCGCACCTATCAGAGATGACGGCGGCAGCGCTATCTTTACTGGAAAATGACCCAGACGGTTTTTTTCTAATGGTGGAGGGCGGTAAAATCGACTGGGCATGTCATGATAACATTATCGAGCACTGCGTTTTTAATACGTTGGAATTCGATAAAGCATTTCAGGTGGTTCTGAATTGGGCAGAGGATCGAGACGATACCTTGATCCTGGTGACTGCGGACCACGAATGCGGAGGATTAACGGTCGTTAAAAATCGTGGAAAAGGATTTATGCCCGCAGTTTTCTGGGGTTCAACGGATCATACCGGAGCAAATGTGCCTGTTTATGCGACAGGCCAGGGAGCCGAGGAATTTGTTGGCGTAATTGATAATACAGAACTCTTTACGATAATTGTCGAATTGTCGAAGCAATGATGAGCAGGCGGTTGGTGTATATATCTTGCACTGCACACTGATGCAGCTCGGTATAAATTCTGGCCTTTTTGCGGCGCATTCCAGCGGTTTTTATGTAGCCGAAAACAAGAACGTTGGTTTGGCAAACTACGTCCTGTCGTTTTGGCATTCGTCAAGGTAGCATGTAGACTACAAATACCGAGCGCTGAGTCAAAGGTCTTAGCGCCAGTAGTGTTGGCTCAATAAAGGTGACTGCACTGTCATCTCATTTTACGAATGCGAACCTCGATATTTTCTGAGTCCTTTAAAAGCTCAACCAGTTCGTTCGGATCCGTTTGCCCATAGTGATATGGATATAGTATCTTAGGTTCAAATGCCTTTGCTGCATCGGCTACCATCTCAGGTGTCATTGTATAGGGTACATTCATTGGCAGAAATGCAATATCAATCTTCTTAAGCTCTTTCATTTCAGGTATATTCTCTGTGTCCCCTGCTATATACACTTTTGTATCGCTAAACGTCACTACATAGCCATTGCCTATGCCCTTTGGATGAAAAGGCTGCCCATTGGACCGTTTATGCACAATGTTGTAGGCTGGTACTGCTTCTATCTTGAGTCCATCGACAGTCTTTACATCACCGTTTTTCATGATAATACCACCGGTCACCTTCTGGACGCATGCTTCGGTTAGCACGAGTTTGGTTTGCTCTTGTCGAATTGTACTGATGGCCTCAGTGTCAAGGTGATCTCTGTGCTCATGGGTTAGCAGAATGAGATCAGCTTTTGGCAACTTGGTATAGTCAGCCAACCGAGTCCAGGGATCAATATGGATGACCTTACCCAGATAGTCAAACATCAGGGTCCCATGACCAATGAAGGTGATTTTCAGATCGCCGCTATCTGTTTTAATAGTATCTTCTTCAAATATCTTCTCTTCTTCAGCTTCTTTTGCCTCTTTGTTAGATTCGTTTCCGTTTCCTGTTGAAGGACTTTCTACTGCGCCGATGGCAGTGACTGTCAATACTGCTACGGCAAATAATGTTATACTGAGTTTCATCGTCTATCCCTTTCCATAATATACGAAAATACCTGAACACTGAACCGGAAACGCAGTCTTTAAGGTTCCAATTATACACCACTGGAGCGTGTGTTATTATACCCAATAACAAGAATTGGTCTATAGCGTGATGAAGCAGTAATCGTCTAAAGGATTGTAGGATAGTTTTTTGCTCTTTTAGACTTTCCTGGCTGTAGAACCGCTATTTCCATTGGCAAAGAGATATTTTTATCACCTCAAAACCACAATTCTTGTAACGATAACGCACGTTGTTTGTTGGGCGGTTCCGGTATGACATTAAGTCGATTCGCCGGTGATTGCTTATTATAGTGAGCTAAAATATATAAGGGCTTAGTGACAAGGATGGCAAAGGAACGTTTAATTATTGACTTTCGGATTTGATTGCGAGATGGGTATCTGGTTTAATTAAGCGTAAAGATTATGCCTGCGAATTTGACGCCAGAATATTTCAAGGCAGAGCGATGGTTTCGCACCGCGACGACCAATGAGGAGAAGATCCTTGCGCTCGAGCGGATGTTGGCAGTGATGCCAAAACACAAAGGGACCGACCATTTAAAGGCGGACCTACGCAGGAAGCTAAGCAAGCTCAAAGAGGCGGCGACGCAAAAGAAACGAAGCAGCCAGGTAGATATCTTCCATGTGCCTCGAACGGGAGCGGGACAGGTAGCTCTGCTCGGCTTGCCGAACTGCGGTAAAAGCTCGATAGTCGGAATGTTCACCAACGCCAAAGTAAATATTGCGGATTTTCCGTATGCTACGGCTGCGCCGGTACCAGGTATGATGAGGTTCGAGGATGTTCAAATCCAGCTTATTGATATGCCGCCGATCACGGCCGATTTCGTTACGCCGGGGCAGGTAGGAACATACCGAAACTGCGACTCGATCGCAATAGTAATTGATCTTTCGGAAGACGTAATTGATCAGATGGATGTGCTGTTGGATTTTCTGGACTCAAGAAGTCTTTTGCTCGATGAAGATACACCAACAGTGGACAGCCATGGTAATATATTAGCCAAAAGGGCGTTTTGTATCTGTACGAAATCAGATGTTGACAAGGGCGGTGCTTTTGAGAGGGTGAAAGGACAATGTAAAAGGTCGTTCAAATTTACTCGCGTGTCAACCGAGACAGGAGAGGGTATGGAGGAGTTGCCGAGGGTGATTTTTGAAAATTTGGAGATAATCAGGATTTATGCCAAGCCGCCGGGAAAACCTGCGGATATGGGTGACCCTTTTACGCTGCCAGCCGACTCGACGGTGACTGACTTGGCTTTTGCTATTCATCGGCAGTTAGCTGAGAAATTGCAGTCAGCCCGCATTTGGGGCACCGGCGTCTATGATGGCCAAAATGTCCAGCTTACCCATGTCCTGCATGACAAAGACGTAGTTGAACTGCATTTTGGATAGTATCGGAGGTGTGCGCATAACTTAAGTTTGCTACATTTTCGTAGGTATTTATTTCGTAATTTATGAAGGGTGACAAAGTTTATTTGGAGAGATTTTTTCTTTTCTCTGAGATGTGGCTAATTTTGTATAATATAAAGTATGATTCGTAAGAGTGTGCAAAAGCATCGTTCGGGGGATTATTCCGAGGTCGAGCAGAATCTGAGGTATTGGTTGAGCAGGCCGCCGGAGGAAAGGCTTGCTGCGGTGGATTCTCTTAGGCAGGATCTGTATGGAGATACAGAAGGACTTCAAAGAACTGCTCGAGTTATTCAACGCTCACAAAGTTGAGTATCTCATTGTGGGAGGGTATGCGTTGGCCTTTCATGGAGCGCCGCGTGTTACCGGAGATATCGATTTATTTGTCAGGCCTTGCGTGGAGAATGCAGGACGGATTCTCTCAGCACTTGAGCAGTTCGGTTTTGGTGGGCTGGATTTGTCTACGGAGGATTTCATCAGAGCTGAGCAAGTTGTTCAACTGGGGGTGCCGCCCGTTAGGGTAGATTTGATGACATCTGTGACGGGTGTTTCCTGGGATAAGGCTGTTGTGGGCCGAGTGGCTGGCAAATACGGTGGCGTGCCGGTTTACTTCATAGGCAGGCAGGATCTGGTCTCAAACAAAAGGGCCTTAGGCAGGAAAAGAGATCTGGCGGACATAGAAGCCCTGGACGAAGAATGACCGTTTTGATCCGCTTGCTGCATTACAAAGAAAGGTGTCGTGGAATTACATTTTGGGTAGATGATGCAGCATGGGCTCAAGCTAATCTTTGTACCCTAACAGCGTAAGTTGGTTTCCAGATGGAGTAACCAGCCCATGTGTTGATGCTGACGATTCATATTCGGATTGGACCGCCGAACCGTCGTCGAACGGTGAACGCGTAAATATGGGTGCCTACGGCGGCACGCCAGAAGCGAGTATGTCTTTATCAACTTTGGGTAATATGGCTGACTGACTCAAAATATGCTGCTCGGGCAGGACGTCAATCACGATGTCTTTATAAACTTTGCTGATCTTGCAGAGCGTGCTGCAAACTAGACTTGGCAAGAGAGTCTCAGTTAGGAATCAGGCAGTGGAAAGTGCCTGGTTCGGCTGGAAACGCATTTTGGCCTGGCCGATCAGATAGAAGCTGCCGGTAATGCAAATCAGGTCTTCCCTGCCAACAGCGCTTCTTGCAATCTGCAATGCCTCCTCGAGGCTTACGGCTGTCTGGTACATTTTACCGCATATCTCGGTGTACTTGTCAGCCAAATCCTGAGGAGAGATTGCTTTAGCTGAATTGCTGCGCGTGAAGATTACTTTGTCAGCGCCGTACTGTAATTCACGCAGCATCCCATCGATATCTTTATCACTATTGCAGCCGAAGATCACTACCATTGAATCGTAGGGAATATTCTGACCTATTGCGTGTATCAAGGCCCGAATGCTTGCAGCGTTGTGAGCCCCATCAATGATGATTCGCGGATCATCGCAAATTATCTCCATCCGCCCAGCCAATGACACAGTACGAAGTCCCTCAGTGGCTTTGCCATTGTCTATTTCATAGCCGCTCGCCTTGAGCTTATCCAGCATTGCCAGAGCCAAACCACAGTTGATTGCTTGATGTCTGCCATGCAAAGGTACTCGCAAATGTTCAAATTTGCTCGTCGGTGTCGTCAGGCAAATTCTCGTATGCGGCCCATGTTCTCGTGAAGTTTCGAAACGATATGAGAAATCAATGTCACTGCCGGTTATACTTAAAGGAGCCTTTGCTGCGACAGCCTCTGATTTAAGAACGTGCATAGCTGCTGGTTCCTGCTCGACGGTAACTGCTGGCACGCCACGCTTGAAAATTCCGGCTTTCTCTCGGGCAATACTGTCGATAGTCGCGCCGAGCTGATGCTGATGGTCGATGCTTAGACTCGTGATTCCTATAACCTCGGGCTGAATTACGTTAGTGCTGTCCAACCTACCGCCCAAACCGGTCTCGATAATCCCAATATCAACCTGTCGGTCCATAAAGTACATGAATGCAAGAGCCGTCATCAGCTCAAAAAATGTCGGAGGATCTTTCTTAGACAATTTCTCAACTGGGGCGTAGAGGCGGTTCATTAGCTGCAGCATTTCTGGCTCAGTAATCATTTTCGAGTCGACTTCTATTCGTTCATGCAAGTGTACCACGTGTGGAGACGTGTACAATCCCACTCTGTAACCATTCGATTCGAGCATCCTGGCCAGCATCGTCGCAGTGGAGCCTTTCCCTTTCGTGCCGCCTATATGGACTGTACGGATCTTCTTGTGGGGATTGCCCAGAAGCGTCAGCAGCTTTTTCATCCTGTCCAAGTTGAAAGTAGTGACGTTGTATCGCACATGCTCTTGTTTTTCGTAGTCCGTCCTGTCGAACAGATAGCGCATAGCCTCCCGGTAGGTCCCGAAGGCCTTTTTGGTTCTGACAGTTGCAAGCTTAGATGATCTTCTGCTTGTGCGTCTCTTTCCGGTTATTTTATTCAATTTTGCCATGTGATCTTTACATTATATGCTATCATTTCCAAACGTTGGGGTCAATCATACAAATCACCACATGTCAGATACATTGAGCCTACATATACCACAGTATAATCATAAGACTATGTCTGAAAAGATGTTACAGAGAGACATAACATAGTAAATATCGCATAGTGCCACGAGTATACATAAGTTAGTCAGAACACAAAATAAGTATCACTTATAAAATGTTCCCGTGGCCTCTTCACAATTCAGCTATGTAATACTATCGTTAGGCTGTTTTTGTTCAGCTTTCGATATTACTCCTCGGTCTTGTTCAGATGAATTTAAGAATCTGCACTTATCACTTTTCAGAAATCAGCCATTTCTACGAGGAGAACTTGGATTCAATTGATGGATATGATCCTTTAATTTTGAAGATTAAATAATGCTGCTATACTCGAAAACAATCCTAATTAAGGTATGACTACAGCTTTTTCGAGAATAGATTTCCAGGTGATTGCTTTATTAGGCCCTTCAGCCTTAGAGAGATTAAGCTGGCATTGACACTGCCGGGCGCCATCTCTGTATTTGTGATAATTTGTTCCAGGTGAACCGGTTCTTTGCTGAGATGGTCATAAATACGTTTCTCGTCTGAGCTTAGCTTCATAGCACTACAATTAAAAATTGACTTCTCGACGCTATCAGACGCTTTGTCCACTGCTGTACGTACATGACTTTTCAGTTGTTCACCGATATAGCCAAGAGCCTCCATTACATCTTCAGTTGATTCGATTAGCCTTGCTCCTTGTTTTATCAATTGATGCGTTCCCTTGCTCAGCGGCGAATCGATTTTCCCTGGTACCGCCATCACTTCACGATCGCTTTCCAGAGCAGCCCTTGCTGTAATTAACGCGCCAGAACGCAAGCCAGCCTCGATAACGATTGTCCCCAGTGACAGGCCTGCTATTATTCTGTTCCGTGGTGGGAAATTCTCCGACAACGGTTCATACTGCAGAGGCAGTTCGCTAATGCAGGCACCGGATTTGGCAATGAGCTCGAAAAGTCTTTTATTCTCCGGCGGAAAGATGTTTGTAAGCCCACAACCTTGTACAGCAATTGTGCGGCCACCGGCTGAAAGCACACCTTGATGGGCCGCAGTGTCAATCCCCCGGGCCATTCCTGAGACAACGGTGAACCCGGCTGAACCTAAGAAATGTGCGAATCGTGAAGCCTGCTCCTGGCCGTACAAACTGCACCGCCGCGTACCGACTATTGAGATTGCCAGATTGTCCTGCTTAGTCAGGGTGCCTTTGATATAGAGAATAGGTGGCGGGTCGTAAATCTGCTTAAGCACAGGCGGATAGCGCTGATCCTCAAGATGGATTATCCAGACACCAAGTTTTTCGGCTAACTCCAGCTCTCTTTTGACGTCAAATTTGCCACGTGTCGCAGATATGCATTCAGCGGTTTTATAGCCGATTCCGTTTACCTTAGCCAACTCACTAACCGAAGCTGCCAAAGCCCGGTCGGTTGAGCCGAAATGTTTCATCAGCTTTGCGAAAGTTGTTGGGCCAACACCGTCAGTCCTAATCAAGGTAAGCCATTTTTCGATGTCAACGGAATTTGGCTGAGTTTTTGCCATTGATGCTTTCTGTGAAAGATAGCAATTTGGGCTGGAGTTTATCCGAAACTCGCTAATGGTCAAGGTATTTTCGCACTTATTCACCCCCCATTTAGGGTAAGACCGTGAAGTGAGACTACGATTTAATAAGCCTGAGGCTTATAAAGTTGTCAGACATCCAATTTTGAGTACAATGAGCATCTATGGCCCAACAGCTCGAAAAACTAACCCCGGCGATGAAGCAGTTTCATCGGTTCAAGCAAAAATATCCTGATGCCATATTGTTTTTTCGCATGGGCGATTTCTACGAGACCTTCTACGAAGACGCAGAAATCTGCTCACGCGTCTGCGGCCTGGCTCTTACCAGTCGCAGTAAAGGTAACAATCCCATCCCTTTAGCTGGTGTCCCATATCATGCAGTAGAAGGTTATCTCAAGAAAATGCTCCAGGCCAGCTACAAAGTTGCGGTCTGCGAACAGGTCGAGGACCCCAAAACCGCCAAAGGCGTCGTGAAACGCGACGTTGTGCGAATCATCACTCCCGGCACACTCACCGATGATATCCTGCTTGAAGCCAAGCAAGACAACTTTCTCTGTGCTATCAACCTTGGGTCGGGACAGCAAGCTGCGATTAGCTGGGTCGACATTTCCACCGGCCACTTTTTCGTTCAGGCTTTGCCGGAAAAAAACCTGCTTGATGAGCTGCTTAGGCTTAGCCCTGCTGAATGTCTATTAGCCGATAGACGGAGCGAGCTGTTTGAAGTCGAAACCAGACGGCTTGTACAGGACATCACCCAGTTAACAAAAGCCACCATAACCGAACGTCCCACTTGGTACTTCGACCCGTATCAGGCAAGGCGACGCCTGCTTAAACATTTCGGCACAGCTACACTCGAAGGCTTCGGCATCAGCGACGATGAAGATATCCTGATCCAATCCGCGGGCGCAATTATTGAATACTTAAATGAAACGCAAAAGACGGAGATCGGTCACATTCGGACCCTGAAAAAAGTCCAGCGTCACAATTTCCTGCAAATAGATCCGACAAGTCTGCGATGTTTGGAGATTCTGAGGACCATCCGTACTGAAAGTCAAAAGGGAACGCTTCTGTACTGCCTCGATGAGACGATGACTGGTATGGGCGGGAGGATGTTCAGAAACTGGCTGTGTATGCCGCTTTGCGACGTTGGCGCCATTGAGCTGCGACAGGATGCTGTTGAGGAGTTAATGGCTCAGCCATCAAAGAACACGGAAAATCAATGGCTGAGCCATCAACTATCCCAAATCCGCAAACTGCTTTCGGACATTTCAGATATCGAACGAATCGCAGCTCGCTTGAGCACATTCCGAGCAATGCCGCGTGATTTTTTGGCCCTCGTAGCTACTTTGCACATCGTACCTGAACTGCGCCAAATCTTGCAATCATTTAGTGCCGACCTGCTCGCACAATTGGCACAGCGATGCGATAGCATGGATGAGCTGGCCGAGTTGCTTGAATCTGCAATCGAGCCGAATTGCCCTTCGCACCTTCGCGATGGCGGAGTGATAAAGACAGGCTTTTCTGAAGAGCTTGATCACCTTCGCTCAATTTCCAGAGATGGCCAAAGCTGGCTCAGAAACTACCAGAAAGAGCAGGTTCAGCGAACCGGCATCGCCAATCTTAAGATTGGCTACAATAAGGTCTTTGGCTACTACATAGAAGTAACGCACGCCAGCTCTGACAAAGTCCCCGCAGATTACATCCGCAAGCAGACAATAAAAAATGCCGAGCGCTACATAACGGACGAGCTGAAGCAATACGAAGACCAGGTCTTAGGTGCCGAGGAAAGAGCAGTTGAATTGGAGCAGCAAATCTTTGAAGACCTCCGCAGACAGACAGCCCAGTATGTCACCCGGCTTCAGCAGCTCGCCGAGACCATTGCTCAATGTGACTGTCTGGCAAGCCTTGCCTACATTGCAAAACGGCGGAACTATGTCAAGCCCAAAGTGACCAATGACGCCCGGCTTATCATCCACGAAGGTAAACATCCTGTCTTAGCTGAAACACTCGGCCAGGAGTTTGTCCCCAACGATGTCGAGCTTGGAGGCGATGCCGGTGACATAGCTGTTATCACAGGCCCGAATATGAGCGGCAAGAGCACCTACATAAGACAGGTTGCACTGCTTGTCCTAATGGCTCAGACCGGCTCATTCATTCCTGCCGAAGATGCAGAAATAGGCCTTGTCGACCGAATTTTTACTCGCGTTGGCGCTTCCGATGAATTGGTCCGTGGCCAGTCAACTTTCATGGTCGAAATGACCGAGACCGCCAACATCATCAACAATGCCACGGAGCGGTCGCTCGTCATCCTCGATGAAGTTGGCCGGGGCACAAGTACTTACGATGGCCTTGCCCTTGCCTGGGCGATTACCGAACACATCGCAAACAAAATCAGATGTCGGACCTTATTTGCCACTCACTACCATGAACTGACCGAATTAGCTGAGCTGTTCGCCAACGTGCACAATTATAATGTAGCCGTTCGTGAATGGATGGATGAGGTTGTCTTTCTGCACAAGATTCTGCCGGGTGGAACTGATAAAAGCTACGGCATCCACGTCGCTAAACTGGCCGGCATCCCTAACTCTATACTTGAAAGGTCCGGCGAAATCCTCGATGAACTCGAATCAACGTTTGCTAAAGAGGCCACGGGCGACCGTCTTGCTCGACACAAAACAAAACAGCCCGACAAAGACTCGCTCTTCGTCCAGAGACATAAGTCAGTTCTCGAAAAGCTCGCCTCAACCGATGTAAACAATCTGACACCCATTGAAGCGATAAACCTATTAAGCCAAGTAAAGCAAGAAATCAGCCAAATGCACGGCAATCCAAAGACAAATGAAAAATAGTAAATGTCAATCCTGCAAGGACTTCGGACAGACCTCTTATGAATTGGGCAGAGTAATCAACCGGATGGCATTCTCATGACAGTCAAAAAGATGAAACACAGAGCCAAAAGCCCTTCAAACAAAATAGAGCTGTCTGATATACATCTTAGTGACGCTGCAAAGCAGAAGCCCGGCGTAATAGATGTCCGGATAGTGCCACCACGCGAGGTGGAGACTGCTGAATGGGTGCGTCTTAAATGTCAATTTGGCTGTGACGGCTATGGGCAGTGTCTTGTCTGTCCGCCATTTACACCCATGCCGGATATGATGCGAAAGGTCTTAGATTGCTATGAGCGTGGCCTGCTGATACATTTCGAGCCGGAGTCGGAAATAAAAGCAACGGTTGCTAAGCTTGAGCGGGAGTTTTTCTTAGCCGGTGCTTGGAAGGCCTTTGGCCTTGGTGCAGGACCTTGCTATTTCTGCAAACGCTGTGATGTGAAAAAAGGCGAGTGTAAGTATGCCGACCGTGCCCGCCCGGCGATGGAGGCTTGTGGAATCGATGTCTTTTCTACGGCCAGAAAATTCGGCTTTCCTATCGAAGTTGTCCGCACAAGCCGTCAATGCCCAAACTACTACGGCCTAATACTCGTTGATTAAGGCTCGTTTTCCGAAATCCTCAAAAAACTAGTCTCAACCAATGTGAATAATTTGACGCCGATAGAAGCGGTAAAATCTGCTTAATCAGGTGAAAAACGAGATAGGTGAAAAATAGCGCTTAATTCTATCCACATAAATTAATTTCTTTCTTCAGGAAAAAGATGACAGTGAGTAATAGGTGGAGATTGACTGTTCAAATAATCCTCGCATTCTTTTTGAGTTCTATCAGGCAAGATTAGCTTGATAAATATGTATTCGTCTTCTTTCTTGTCTTTCTCTTTAAGTTTCCAGATATTTTCCAAGTCATATCTTAAATCCATTTGAGCCCAATATATCGCATCTTGTCTGTTTGCTTGTATACTAAGTATTTGCTTTGGCGGATAAAAAAGTAACGGACACCCAAAAGGTCTTGTTTCATTTTGTGCTTTGATCATCCTATCAATAATCTCCTGAACTCTAATCGGTTCGCCATTTCTTCTCATAAACGTCTTTCGATTGGCTGTTTGGTCACATATGAACAAAGCACCTTCATTTTTCCGAATTTTTATATAGCCCCTGTTTGCGTCAAAGTTAGCGAAGTAAAGGCCAACGTTTTTCTTTTTTGTCCAGTCCAAGAAAAAGGTTCCTTTGAGAGCACATCTATCCTCTTCGGGATATTGTTGTAATCTTTTCATCAATTCGAACAGAGCATCTATCCCTTGGTTTCTTTCAAGAATCTTTAATTCTTGACTTGGCTTCACGAGTACGTCATATTTCAATAGCAAGAGCCCAAAAATCGCCTGGTGGTACTCGACCGACCCTCTCACTTCATCACTTGGTATAGTGTGTGGCTCTAAATCAATAAGGATTTTCTTGCAGTTACGAACAAATGTGGATTCTAATAACCATTTGCTTTCAGCATGGCCTCTAAAAAGTGGCTTTTGCCCCGAGCATGCAACTATAATATGCTCCAGCTCAATTAAAAAATCTTCAAAATTTGCGGGTTTCCATACGTGTGGATCACTACTTACAACAGTATTGGCACAAACTGGTGATATTTTTTTCATACCCACTATTCAAAATAGTTAGCCATTTCTTGCCAGCAATATTTTGTTAGGGTTGTTCTACTGAATTTTTCTTAGTTTGCTGCTCTTTCGGGTTAGCTGCAAGATAGTCGTTGATAAATTTTTTCATGTTGTCGGCTGCTAAGTCATTAAGATGTTCTTCAAGGATACCTTCGCCCACACAATAAGTTATGGGCGATGGAAATAATGGCCAAGTCGGTACGTATGTTAGAATCTTTGGATCTCTCAATAGCCCCGCGTATTGAGAGAGAGAGACGGTGGCGCCGATACAGTAAAGTGGAAGTTGCTCTACTTTATCTATGGTGATAGTTATGGTAAAAAGACCTGCATTGATATCGTTTGCATCATCAAAGACTATTATCCCCGCTTTTCTCAGCTCTAACTCTACTTCGGTCTGTAAAGTGTTTTGATTCACCAAGTGCAGCTTTACACCTTCCCGGGGAAAGAGATTAACTTTTGGACAGACACCACTTAATCCCTTCAAGGTGGAAACCCCATATCGCTGAAGCTGAGTTTTCTCCTCGAGGCTAATTCCAGAAAGTGTGATAGGTATTAATGCAACAAACACGCCAACCACTAATCCCAAAATCCAATACTGTTTCGATCTCATATTTTTCCCCTTTATTAATCTTTACAATTGTTTGTGATTACTATGCTTCTGAAAGTCGAGTTTGTCAAACCCCAAATTCCTCCCACAGGCCCGCTGAACTCGTGGCTCGTCAGTCGTGGATCGTGGCTTTCCACTTGTAGTTCGTGAATCGTTAAGATATGTAGAAAAGCTTCATAGAGACATCTTAGATTCCCATTTCGATTGTGCTTAATATCCGCCGAAGTTGGAATATTTAGAGCGTCTAACAGAATAAGTAGAACGGCTTTCTTTTATCGTTTCAGAGCAAACGTGAGTTATATAAAAAGCCGTAAGGAAATGGATTCCCGCCTTCGCGGGAATGACAGTCATAGAGTATTCTTTATTTTGTTAGGGCCTCTTAGTATTATGCCGCAATCTTACGGGTGTAAACCGGTAGATGAAGATGTCCGCCAAAGGCGGACAGGCGAAGCCTGTTGCTGCAAATGCTACGGGCGTAAGCCCGTAGAAATTTACTTGGACAGATTTCTCCACTACGGGCCATTTTGTGGCCCTTCAGTCGAAATAACATAAGCACAAATTTTAATTACAATCGGTCTTATAGATAATACCTAACTTACTTAGGTATTATTTATTCTCTTTTGTTTATTATAGCTCCATACTAAAGCGAGGTTAAAGTCCGTCTTTGGTGGATTTAATGCAGGCAATGAGATACAAGTGTTCAACGCTTGTGAATCGTGAAGCCTTTTGGCTGGGCCCAGAGCCTGATCTGAACACAGTGTAGGGATGAGCTGTAAAGGATACCTCGTAAAAAATATAAAAGTTCAAATGCAAAAAGCAAAGGGAAAAGCTATCGTTATAAACCTACTAAATTATTTATAAAGGATTTCTCAATAGCTCATCATTTACCCGCCTTCGACGTAGCTCAGGACGGGTTTACTGAGGGGTTCACTGGGGGTTATTTGCTCTGGGCAGCAACAGAGCCGGCAAGTGCGGCTGTGGCAAAGGCGATATGGAGGTTATAGCCGCCGCAGGGACCATCGACATCGATGACTTCGCCGGCAAAGAAAAGACCCGGACATAGCTTGGATTGCATAGTCTTTGAGTCTATTTCGCCGACAGAGACGCCGCCGCTGGTAACCATCGCCTCGGCTATGGGCCTGGTGCTGACGATCGAAAGTGGCAAAGCTCTGAACAAATGCAGGAGTCTATGCCGTACATCTTTTCTTAGCTGATTGGCAGGCATGTCTATACCGACTTCAAGGTGCCTGCATAAGGCAGCGGCAACATTGCGGGGGACAGAGCCTGCCAAGATATTGGCGATAGTCTTATTCGGGTGGACCTGTATCTGCTGAAGGATTTTACTCTTCCACTCTGACTCGGTGACACCGGGGAGCAAGTCGATTGAAATCTGGATGGGCTTTCCCTTGTTCGGCAGATAATCCGTCAGGTGCCGGCTCAAATCGAGAACTGCAGGGCCACCAATGCCATCGTGAGTAAAGAGCATTGGGCCTGTCACGGTGATTTTCTTGCCGGAAAGAGTGGTGGTTATCTTCATCTCTTTAAGTGACGTGCCTGCCAAATCGCCAGGCCACTTTTCCGCGGTTACTAGGGGGACAAGTGCCGGTTTGGGCGGGATTATTGTGTGGCCGAATCGGCGGGCGAATTCATACCCGTCTCCTGTTGAGCCTGTCTGAGGATAACTGACGCCTCCGGTTGTGATGATGACCTTGTCGGCGCGGATGCTATCCTCAGAAGTCCTGATAGTGAATCCTTGAGCATCTCGACGAATATTCTTGACTGGGTTGCCGAATTCGAAATGAACCCCCAGTTGTCTGGCTTCAGTCACCAATAGATTTCTGATATCGCTTGCTTGGTCTGTAACTGGAAAGACACAGCCTGCGGCTTCGACCTTACTTTTCAGGTCCCTGTCACTAAAAAATTGTCGGAGCCATTGTGGGCAGTATATGTGCAGGCAGTAGCGTAGAAATCTGCCTTTTGGTCCCAAGGTGAGGAGCATCTGGTCGGTAGTGGCTCGATGGGTGAAATTGCATCTGCCTGAGCCGGTTTTAAGCAGCTTGCGCCCCGCGGCAATATTACGCTCAAAGACGACAGTTTTGGTCTTTGCCTGAGCGCAATGGATGGATGCCATCAGTCCTGCAGGCCCAGCACCGATTACGTAAATGATTGACCTCATAAAATGTTCTCGGCTTCTAACCCTCCGGCTGGGAAATCTAACGTGCTAAATCGACCATGTCAAATAGTATCAAGGTACCAGGCTTTGAATCCGCTGATGTCACTTGTGGTTGTATAAGCCGCCCGTAGCTCTGAAACGTTCCACAAAGCCCTCTTATTCCAGAAAGTGATGGGGAAATTTCTTTGCTAAAGTCCGATCAATCACCGAATTTGCCGAGTCAGTAGCTTATGCTTGATGTAATCTAAACCGCTAATTACCTTCTGGCCGGGAAGAAATGAAAACGGCCGGGCTGTTGCGGCCCGGCCAGGTGGGGTAGATCCACAATCCAGGAGTAAATTTTAATTGAGTAATTTTACTGCCACATCAGGTTGAACATTTCCCTGCATCGCCAAGGCAGCCTCCGCATCAGCCGCGATCTTATTCGCTGAAGAGGCTGCGGTTTCAGCCGCTAAATTGGGGTCGGAATAATCCTCAGCATCTGTATTGCCATTGCCTTCCAGCCCCAAATATATCCTCATCCGCTTACTAATTGGGGTCTTAACATCGACGAAGCCGGACTCATTCAGAAGCTCTGTCACGTGCTCTTTGGCCAATGATAACGGCCCTTTTTTCTCGTTGTTGTCTGGTTCATTATCCGGTGTCTTTTCGACGGCCTCGTCTTGATTCCGCATAGCCTTCTTACGAGCTTCGACAATGTTGGAAACACCAGGATATATATTAGGCAACTCTATAAACTCATTCATAATCCAACCTCCCCTAAGCGCTATTTTGACGAAACGAGATCGTTACAAATAAGGGAAATTACCCTTCGCACAATATAAATATACAAAAAAACTCTTGTAGTACCAAAAACATTTTGCGTAAAAATTTCCTGCCATTATAAGCTTCACATATCTAAGCGGCCGTATGCTGCCACAATGAAGTCTTTGAGCTGAGACGTTTGACTCTTCACTATCCGTAGAACAGCTTTTTACACGGGCTGTTCATATCAAACTGCTTGTCATTGTCGTTTCACGCTATATAATAGCTGCCAAACAGCAGATGAGGACAGTAATATGGCTAAGATAACGAAACTCGATGATATTGTGAGCCTTTGCAAGCGTAGGGGTTTTATATTTCAGTCCAGTGAAATATATGGTGGGCTGGCAAGTTGTTATGATTATGGGCCGCTCGGCGTAGAATTAAAAAACAACGTCAAAAAGGCCTGGTGGAAAAGCGTCGTCCAGATGCGAGACGACGTTGTCGGCCTGGACTGTAGCATCTTCATGCACCCTTTAGTTTGGAAGGCATCCGGCCATGCTGATAAATTCGCCGATCTTATAGCCGAATGTAAAAAGTGTCACGTCCGAACCCGTGTCGACCACCTCGAAGAAAAACTTGCCCCGAGCGCAGTCGAGGGGGATGCCGACCTGTCCGAACAACACACCGAGCACATCTCCATCGACACCGCCCAGTCTAAACAACATGATTTGAGCAACAAGGTATGTCCTAACTGTCAAGCGGTTGGGCAATTTACCGACCCGATGCCGTTCAAGCTGATGTTTGAAACACAAATGGGCGCGAATGTGGATGATTCGATGAAGATGTACCTTCGGCCGGAAACCGCACAGGGTATTTTCGCCAATTTCAGAAATGTGCTGGATACGACCAGAGTCAAGATACCTTTCGGCATTGCCCAGATTGGTAAAAGCTTTCGCAATGAAGTCACCACCAAGGCTTTTATTTTCCGCACGCGAGAGTTTGAACAGGCAGAACTGGAATTTTTCTGTGAGCCTGGCACCGATGAAAAGTGGTACGATCACTGGCGAGAAGCTCGCTTCAAGTGGTACACCGACCTGGACTTAAAGAAGGAGAACCTCCGTTTCCGCGAACACGATGCTGATGAGCTTGCACACTACGCGAAAGCCTGCGTTGATATTGAGTATAGATTTCCATTTGGCAGCGGCGATTGGCAGGAGCTGGAAGGCGTCGCTAATCGAACCGACTTTGACCTTCGCCAGCATCAGCGCGGCATGCGCACTTTAAACAGGTGGTTCGAAAATGATGGCGACTTGGCCAAAATCCAGTTGGCTGATGAAGCCGAGGATTACCAGTCGGGCCCGCTTTCATATTTTGACGATGAAAAAAGGCAGCGCTATATACCTTATGTCATCGAGCCCAGCGCCGGAATCGACAGAAGCGCTCTCGCCTTTCTTGTTGATGCCTACGATGAGGAAGAGGTCCGTGGCGAAACGAGAAACCTTTTGCGATTTCACTCAGCTATTGCGCCAGTAAAAGTCGCGGTCTTTCCACTTGTAAAGAAAGAGGGCATGCCGGACGTAGCTAAAAATATCTACGATGACCTCAAGAAATACTTTAGTTGTTTCTATGACGAAAAGGGCGCGGTAGGCCGTCGGTATCGCAGGCAGGATGAAGCCGGCACTCCTTTCTGTGTCACCATCGATGGCCAAACCTTACAGGATAATACCGTCACCGTCCGCGACCGCGACTCAATGGACCAAGTCCGAGTCTCTACCGACCAGTTGTTAAACCACTTGCGCAAAAGATTAGAATTATAAAAATGCTCGATGAAATATAGTAGGGTGGGGCTTGCCCCACCATGACCTTATTGGTGGGCTAACTCGTGCTACGTAGCGAAGTGCTACTTCGCAGAGTAGTAAGCTTGCCCGCCTTTGGCGGTGCCCACCCTAGCGAGACTATCTGCGAGATAAACTGGACATATAACAAGCGTGCAGCATTTAGCGTGGAGCGTTCAGAAGGTATTCATCAGTATGGCGTCCCCAGACTTCTGAAAGCTACATAGCTACGTAGCGAGCGAGACTCTTTTCAGAATCGGTTTTATCCGGCTGTACCCGTTTTCTACAATCTCATCGAAATTGTTAAATTTCCCGGCGGTTAGCCTCTCCCGCACACGGAATATACGATTGATTAGGTAGGCTGCGAGGTCTGCGAGCTGCAGACCTTCTTCCTCACTTGAGTCGACGTAGATTACTGATCCCAGATAGAATCCAGTAGGGTCACAAAGTTCTTGCATCTCTATGGCGTCAGGAAGGGCTTTCTTGGAGTCAATTATGATAGCGGTCTCCATATTCGGACGAGGTAATTGACGAATGAGACCTCCAAAAAATGCTTTGCGCAAGGCGGCTTCATGATTCAGTGAATCTCCCCCTCGCTCAAGGCTCTTGGGTTTGAGTTGGTTGTAATATTGCTTTTCGCTAAGTAAGAGGTAGAAGATTTGCTCAGCGAATTCGACCAATGCGTCAACAATCTCAGTGAATACCATCTGTCGGTTTTCAAAAGAAATACTCTTCCAGGCCGACTTCGAAGTCGGATGAACAATCTCCGTTGCGTGAAATTCTTTTACGCCAAAACCTATCCTTGCAAGAGCCTTCTGAAGTGTAGTCTTTACATTCTTGTATCTCTCTGACGGCGCAATAATACCACACATAACTTCGAAATTGGAACCTATGTCGCGTAATGTTGCTCCAGACGTCCCAGTCTCATCAACAAACACAAGTTTGCGTCCTGGATTTGAAAGCTCTGATAATATCTGTTCTCCCACCATCACGTTTTCTCACGATTTTTCAATCTCGGGCAATCATCAGACACTGTTGTACAAACTTAGGAATCTATTCGCCTCTTCTTTAACAAACCGTGCAAATTCACCATTCCCAGGAAGCTCTTCTATCAGTCTGCCACTCCTTACATCCAACACACCAAATATTTCTCCTGTATCCCTGTTTCTAAAGTCGTTCTGCATAAGATGATTTATGCACAAAGCATGGTTTCTACTCAACCTGTCTTTTTTGAAATAGAGCTTAATAATATGTTCATTCCCATCGAACGCTAAACAAAGCTCGGGATTGGCCTTTATCGCAAGATTTCTATATGTCCACAAATTACCTCTCGGAGACTTAACCCAAGTGATATCTTTTCCACCCAGAAATCTTCTGTAGCCTGCAATAATGATTGGATAAGCAGTCTGTTTCTTTTTATCTGTGATGACTGTTGAGATTGCATCAAGTGCGCTTGGTTCTTTGTTAAACTTATGGAAGCTTATGATTCCTTCTCTAAGAGGCTTGTAGAAATCTTTGGCCGGACTATATGGCGAGTCAAGGTTCCGTTTAATCGCCTTGACTTGGCTAATCTTTTTGGTTCCCGCCTTGCACATAAAGTCTACAAAATCCGTCAGTGAAATTTGAATGGTATTAGTCATAATCATAATCTTATCCTCCAATTCTCATTGAAAATCACTTTGCAATGAGTCGGTTATCGCTTAATTAACTTGCCGTTCTCATTTTCATTATTTTTTTGCTTCTGAGATACCAAATCTCTTTTCAACCAATAATCTGTCCCATTTCATTTTCTCGCACATGTTCTTGCCCTCATAACAAGATTTTTACCAACTTTTCTGGTCAACAACAGGCATAAGAGTCAAAGGTGCTGAATCCGCATTCGCGTGAGTTCTAATCGGCTATTGTTGATGGTGACTTTATTAAAAGTGAGCCTCCCGCGTCCGATTTTAGAAGATAAAACGAAGATATTTGGGATGATTGTCCATTGAAGTAAATACTTTCCCGGAATCGTTTTCACGTGTATAATCTGGAGCGAAGCTAGCTAATAGTCTGTCAAAATTGTTTTTGTGCCTTGTCATTCCCGCGAAAGCGGGAATCCAAAATTATTAATAGACTGGATTCCGCATCAGGTGCGGAATGACAACCTGCCTAATTGAATTTGACAGACTACTATATGACTGGCCTATCTGGCTTTAAAGACGAAGCAAAATTAAAGAGAGAAAGATAAATGTCGAGTAGCGCTAAAACTTATATATCTGAATTAAAAAATAATGTAGGCAAAGAAGTAACACTCGCCGGCTGGCTTTACAATAGTCGAGCAAGCGGCAAAATTCAGTTCCTCATAGTTCGCGATGGTACAGGGCTTTGTCAGTGCGTTGTCGAAAAAGCTAATATCCCGGAGGAACTCTTTGACCAGCTAAAGCATCTCGGACAAGAGTCATCGCTCACAGTAACAGGAACCGTTCGAGTCGACCCGAGGAGCGTCGGCGGATATGAGCTTGCTATAACCAGCGCACAGATTATTGCACCTGCTGAAGGTTATCCAATCACACCAAAGTCACATGGCATAGATTTTTTGCTCAAGAACAGACACTTACATCTACGCTCACATCGTCAATGGTGCATCGGTAGAATTCGTCACACCGTCGTCGATGCGATACGCAGATTCTTCAACGACAATGGCTTTATCCTCATCGACACACCGATCTTCACCGCGATAGTCGGCGAAGATCAACAAACCTTGTTTGAAGTTGATTACTTTGGAAGCCCTTTGCATTTGACCCAGACCGGCCAGTTGTACCTCGAATCAGCCGCGATGAGTTTCGGCAAGGTCTATTGCTTTGGCCCCACCTTCCGAGCGGAAAAGAGCAAGACTCGCAGGCACCTTACCGAATTCTGGATGGTCGAGCCGGAGGTTGCTTTTATCGACCTTGATGGCCTATTGGAACTGGCCGAGAATTTCGTCTCGTTCATCGTGGCACAAGTTCTGCAAAAAAATAAAAGTGAGCTTGAAGCATTGGAAGCTGACATCTCCTCTCTTGAAAAGATAAAGCCCCCATTTTATAGACTGACCTACACCGAAGCCGTCGAGATTCTGATCAGCCAGAAAGCCAAAGACTTCCTTACCCAGCAATTAACACAACTGAAAGAGCAAAAACAACAAATAGAGAATCGAATCGCAGAGCTTGAGGCCCAACAAGCTGGCCAGCTAAAACAATGGCAAAAAGACAAAATCGCAGCCGAGCTTATCGAACTGCGCAGTGAGCTTGCCGAATTGGACACTAAGATCGAAAATAATCCTAAACACGCTCAGTTAGCTGCCGAGTTTCAATGGGGCAAAGACCTCGGAGGCTCAGACGAGACCATCATCTCGCAAATGCACGACAAACCTGTCTTCGTTACGCACTATCCTAAAGAGGCCAAGGCTTTTTATATGAAAACCGAACGTGCCGATGAAAAGGTTGTACTTAATTTTGACATGCTTGCCCCTGCGGGCTTCGGCGAGATTATTGGCGGCTCAGTCAGAGAGGACGATTACGACAGGCTGCTTGCGCGAATCCAGGAGCAAGGTTTGAATCCCGAGACGTATGGCTGGTATTTGGACTTGCGCAAGTACGGCTCTGTGCCGCATGGCGGCTTCGGCCTTGGCGTTGAGCGAACCGTTGCCTGGCTCACCGGCGAAAAGCATATCCGCCAGTGCATAGCTTTTCCAAGACTAATGGATAAAGTATATATCTAATAGGTTCCATCGCTCTGCAAGGAATAAACATGATCATCATAATCTTATTGGGATATTAAAAGTATGGAGCGCGAAAAATAAAAGATCATTATCAGCCATTACCTTACCATCTGATACGGTAGAAACCCAACTCAACATAAGAGCGCACAAAACATTCCACAACCCAAGGAATACCTATCTTGCACAAATGAGATTGAGTTTAGTTTATTTCTTTAAGCTTTTACTAAGGCTTGTTCCGAAATCGTTCGACAGCCTCTCTACGAAATCCTTGGCTTGTGAACCATATCCCTCGGTCCGGTCAACTGCTTTCTCTTCAGTTTGCTTTGGGAAGTATGTTTGAATGATTTCTTTAACAGAAGAAAAGGATCTTTCTTTTTTGGACATCATTACTTGCTCCACTTTGTAATACGAGCAATATACCTGGGATTTATTTCTGGGGCGAAATAGTGTTTACGCTTCATCCAGATGAAACCGTCCCCTTTTGTTATTACAGCGACATCAACGGGTCCGCCGACTGTCTCCTGCTCCCTACTGATACGTCGTTTGAATTTGGTCAGGCTAACAAGTGATTCTGCCATTGTACCAAGCTCATCTTTGGGTAATGAGGCAACCATTTCCATAACGGGATCACTATATTCCTTCCTTTGAACATCCTCCCAATAATTATATAGCTTGACTAACAACTTGTCAATACCAGGCTTCACATTCTTCTCGAGCTTGGTTCCATATATAGGATATTTCTTCTTGACCTCCTTAATGATGATTTCGGCCATTGCTTGAAAAAGGTCTTTAGTTGATCCTTCGATGTTCTTTCTTAGCTTTGGATCAACCCCTTCCATGAAAGTCATAACCATTTCCCTTTGTGCTAGTGGTACAACTATGGCTTCACTCCCCCCTGAAATTGAAGCTTGGTGCCCTTCAGAATACAACGGATACCCACAAAGAATCCCAAAAAGTACATACTCGATCAATTGAGGAAAGTGCTCTTTGTCACCGAATCCAGCTACAACAACACCAACATGACGCTCCCTTTGAAGAAGACGCTCACGGGTCACTATCTCGATTACTGTCTTCGCAAGTTTACGCTTGATTATCTGCGACATTGGCAACTTCTCAAAAACTTCCTGTTGAACAGCATTGATCTCACGAGTATATACCTTACCGATTTTGGAAACAACTTGTGGAGAGAGGGCTTGTAGAAGAGGCCATTTTTGTGTGCTTATAAGTTCTTCCTTAACCAAATTTGTAAATATTCGCTTTAACTGAGATTCATTCAGCTTGTTTCCCTTATCATATTCATCTTTTATATATTTCTCAAGTCTTTCACGGACGAAACTATAGTACCCATGAGCAATCGAACTCATTTCATCCTTCTGACTGGAAGCAGGGAACAGTCTTGTGGAAGCCTTCAGAAACCGAATAAGGTCTTGCGAATAATCTTTGAGGTAGGGAAATGTCTTACTGCCAAGCTTTGTCCGATAACATTTGATTATGGTTTCCCATGGTACACCCAAAAAACTAGCATTACCATATACCATAACGCCCACTGGGGCATTAGTGGAAAGCTGGAACAACTTGTCAGCGGATGTATAGATTTTTCCCGCTTCAATGCTGACTGTAACAGCACTATCGGCAGCCAAAGCTACACCTATACTATTTAGCACTGCTACTTCGGCAGTCATATGCAAACCTGTTTGAAGAATTACACATCAACAAGAAAACCATGCAAACATTCCTTTTAATTTATATTTTATTGACTATTGAACATATGTCTAACAAAAATTTTTTTATGTTACTATCGAAGCAATTGATATCAGACTCACTCTTTTACTCGAGACAACTTTATAATATAATCACATTATGACCGATTGGACGATACAAAAGCTCTTAAACTGGATTGCAGGATATCTCACTAGCAAGGGTATTGATTCGCCACGTTTTAGCGCGGAACTTCTGCTCAGCGATGTTTTGGCAATGAAGCGAATTGAGCTATATACACACTTCAATAAGCCCGTTGCAAAAGACAAACTGGACCGACTGCATGACCTCGTAAAGCGGGCTGGCCAACATGAGCCTATCGCCTATTTGATTGGTAAGACAGAATTCTATTCGCTGGAACTTGATATCACGCCTGCCTGTATGATCCCTCGCCCGGAAACGGAACTGCTCGTTCAAAAAGCGATCGAGTTCCTGCGAACGCGCCCCGTTAGAAATTCTACAATGCGGAAAATAACACAAAAAGAGGGGATTTCTAACGGGGCACGCATTGGCAGCCAGCTTGTTTGTGATCTGTGCACCGGTTGTGGTTGTATCGCTGTGGCAATTGCCAAAAACTTTCCGGATGCTCAAATATTTGCAACAGATATTTCCGATGCCGCTCTTGATGTAGCTGCCGAAAATCTTGAAAAATACCAGTTACAAGAACAAGTCACCCTCTTGCGCGGTGATTTATTTGATGCCTTCGTACCCCAACTGGACGTGAGCAGATTTGATTTGATTGTATGTAATCCGCCTTATGTAAGTTCGGCTGAGTTTGAGGCACTTGACAAAAACGTCAAAGATTACGAGCCAAGGTCAGCTTTACTTGCGGGTGACAATGGCTTAGATATTTATCGAAGGATCGTTGAAAAGGTGGACCAATTTTTAAAACCCGATGCTGCGTTGATGTTGGAGATAGGTTACGCACAAGGGCTGGCTGTTAAAGAACTGCTTGAGCAAAGCGGTGCCTTTGCCGATGTAAAAATCGAAAAAGACGTCCGCGACAATGACCGCATCATGACTGTACGAACAATGTCATCGTGATTCAATCGAGGAATTTTAATCTTTGTTACCTTCTAATTCTCGCCTGATAAGGTGAACCTCCTCAGTGAGCTTGCCGAGTTCTATCCGCAGATGATTAGCCCCCATTTTACAATGTCAGCAATATCGCAAGTATCCGCAGTGCCACAAATTCAGTGTTCATTTCTTTTCCTTTTGCTGCCAAAGGCCATCGTCCGGCTGGGATGCGCATAAGCCTTATGAAAAACAAGAAAATTCTTTTATTTTCTGATAGTTTTTGGTAAAAGTGCTAACTGCAGGAACGTTAAAAGAGTTTAACGCGCGCCTGTAACCGAGTCTGAAATGCGAGGTAACAATGCCTGGTGAGCTCCTTATCAAAAATGGGCGGGTAATAGACCCCGCAAACAATATCGACAAGAAATGCGATATTCTTATCATCGATGGAAAAATTGCTGAGGTCGGCACGCTTGGACCAGGTGTAGAAAAAACGGTTCAAAAAGTTATAGATGTCGGCGGCAAGCTAGTTACACCAGGTTTGATCGATATCCATGTACACTTCCGCGAACCAGGTGATGAAGAAGAGGAGACAATAGCCAGTGGCTCGACAGCGGCGGTGGCAGCAGGTTTTACCTCAGTCGTCTGTATGCCGAACACAAACCCTGCTATTGAAAATGAAACTGACGTTGAGTATGTCCATCGAAAAGGAAGGCAAACAAGGAAAACTCATGTCTACGTAATGGGGGCTATTACCAAAAACAGGGAGGGAGTCGAGCTGGCAGAGATGGGGCTGATGGCTGAAGCGGGTGCCGTGGGCTTCACTGATGATGGAAGGGGCGTGCAGGAACCCTCGGTGATGCTCCGTGCCCTGAAGTATGCGGGAATGTTCAATGTGGTTGTGGCGCAACATTGCCAGGACAACGATTTTGCCGGTCACGGCGTCATGAATGCCGGCTACTATTCGACGATACTGGGTCTGCCGGGTATTGATGCTTTAGCAGAAGAAGCGATGCTATGGCGCGATATTCAACTTATCAAAAAGACGAATGTCCGCTACCATGCACAGCATATATCGACTGCCAAGTCTATCGAATTGATAAAAGCTGCTAAAAAAGAGTCGCTGCCAATCACCTGTGAGGTGACACCACATCATTTGCTTTTGACCGAGGAGTCTTGTGCCGAATATGACACCAACTACAAGGTTAATCCGCCTTTACGAAGCGCTAAAGACGTCCAAGCTCTTAAGCAAGCTATTGCTGATGGGTTTGTTGATGCCCTGGCTACGGACCATGCGCCTCACTTGCAAAGCGAAAAGGAGCTGGAGTTTTTAGCTGCTCCCTTCGGGATAGCGAGCCTCGAGTGTGCCTTGGGTCTTTACGTGAAAGCACTTGTTGAGCCGGGCGTCTTGGATTGGCCCGGGTTAATTCGGCTAATGACTGTGCAACCTGCCGGGATTATAGGTATCGAAAAGGGCACACTTGGCCGCGACAAGCAGGCTGATATCACTATCATCGACCCAAACGCCGAGTGGACAATTGACGTGAACAAGTTTATCTCGAAAAGCCGGAACTGTCCTTACCACGGCTGGAAAGTAAAAGGCAAAGTCGAAAAGACAATAGTCGGTGGTGAGATAAGATTTGAAGCATAAAGTGATTTGGTGAATAGCTACTTTGTTTTAGCTTATCACCGAGCATTGTTCGACTCATACCGATATATTTTTAGCTTCTGATTTTCAGCCCGAAGATGTATAATGAAAATGTCGGGTTTAATCCAGTCATATACTGTCAGCAGAGTTACGCAGGAGAATGATGATGGAGAAAAATCATGGGTATTACATATATTGAAGGCCGGGTGAAGGGGCCTACTAAAAAGCAGAAAACAGTTAAGTTCCTCATCGATAGCGGGGCAACTTATTCGCTTCTTCCCAAGAAAGTTTGGAAGGCTATTGGTTTAAAGCCAAAACGTAAAGTATCTTTCACTTTGGCAGACGGGACCACAGTCGAAAGAGCAGTATCAGAAATGTATATCAACCTTCCGCAAGGCCAGGCCTATACTCCGGTTGTTTTGGGTGAAGAAGGTGACCAAGCTCTGTTAGGAGTAGTGACATTAGAAATTCTTGGTTTGGTATTTAATCCATTCGACCGGACCCTTAATCCGATGCGTATGCTGCTATGTTGATAAAACATAACGATCGTCGTCGGCGAGATAAGATTTGAAGCGTAGATATTAAGAGACGCTGGCCACACAATGCCTTTCATAATTGACGGTCACAATTTATTGCACTCGATCTTTAAGGCTGAAGAAGACTCACATGCGATCAGTGATATTCAGCTTTGCAGCATTGTGGGCAGGTATCTAAAGCAGATTGGCGAAAGCGGCCAGATTATCTTTGACGGTGCCGGCCCATATGATAAAAGTGGATTCGACAACATAAGCAATCTCGACGTGCTTTTTGCCGGTCCGGGGACGGATACTGACACTGTTATGGAAGAGAAAATTCGGCTAAGTACGGCACCAAAGAGATTGTCGATCGTTAGCAGTGATCGAAGACTGCGAAAAGCAGCACATGCACGAAAGGCTAAAGCTATAAAATCCGAGACGTTCTGGCACGTTGTGCAAAAACAGTTGCGGCGAAAAAAAAAGGTGAAAGAACCACCGGCAAAACGTCACGGCCTAAGTCAAAGTGAAACTAAACATTGGCTTGAGTTTTTCGGCATCGAGCAATAATTGCACGCCATGTAATAATCCCAAGTGTGTGGTTCTGGGATATAACTATCCAGCTATTTAGCCAGCACAGGGTTTCAAGCAAGCATGTTTTCTAATCATGCTTACTTGCTCTTTGGTTCTGATAGAAAAAAGTGAGTACAGCGGCAAAAGACACAAAAAGTCGAAGTCGGTTCCAAAGTCCTGCCAAGAACCAATATAACCCAGCCTCGTGGGGCCATCCGGGTTTTAATTACCTTGAATCGCTGAGCTGGCCAGATAGATTAAAGACTTGGCCGTCTTTCGTTACACGATCAACAGTGAAAGTTACGCTTGATTGACTTCTGCTTAAACTTTTGTTGAATCGGACTGTACCGTTTTTGTCGGTGGTGCCTGAGACGTTTTCGCTATAGTCTCCGCTCCAATGTCCTTCTACTGTTGCGTCCTCGATGGGCAGGTCATCTATATAAGCATCTTTGAGTCGGACAGTACTTATTACTCTGTATCCCAACCACCACGATCTGTGTTTTGATACATCAACACTAACATGTGCACTTGGTGTTGACGGTACTTGCGCTTCTATATAATCCTCTTTGTTCTTAGTGCTCGAACCACCTGGGCCTGTCACTGTTAGATTCACCGTATAGCTGCCGGCGAGACTATACGTGTGAGTGGGATTCCGCTCAGTAGAAGTCTCGCCGTCTCCGAAATCCCAAGCCCAATCAGTGATGCCTCCCAAGTTGCTTGCATCACCTGATATGACGTAAAAGCTGCCGTTTTCACGGTAGACAAAGACCGCTGAACATCTGGATTGGTCTGTGAACTCTACTGTCAACGGGGCTGCGCCGTCCGTTGGCTCAGCCTCAAAATCAGCCGAAGGTGACGAAGAAGCCATAAAAACATTGATGTATTGCGGCTTCGTCTCGGTATCGGTGCCTCCTGAGCCTGCTGCCGTTAAGCTCACGGTATAGTGAGAAGCGTTATCATAAGTATGAATCGGGTTGTGTTCCATAGACGTCTGGCCATCGCCAAAGTCCCATGACCAGCTCGCTATATCTCCTGTGGATTGATCAATAAATTGCACGGTCAGGGGTTCAGCGCCGGTTTCAGGTTCGGCCGTGAACATAGCGACAGGGCGAGGTGACGGCACTTCCGACGTCCATTGTAACGCAGCTTCGGCATTAACAATCCCCCAGCCATATTGTCGATCCCAGCCTGCCGATCCCTTATCTTCAGCGGTGGATTCCAAGGCCTGTCGTACTTCAGCCGGTGTCGCAACAACGCCAGCCGACATCAGCAAAGCCGCGACCGCAGATACCTGCGCTGCAGCCATTGAGGTTCCCTCAGCAAAGTAGTAATTCCAAGACACCTTACCGCAGCCGTTCTTATGGTAGCTCTGCTGCAATATTCCGTCGCCATAGCCATCTTCGTTCTGGTCAATTGTAAGATCACCTCCCGGAGCCACCAAATCCAGACCTACTCCCCAGTTGGAGTAGTAAGCCGGTCTCTCATCGTAGCGTGTAGCCCCGACTGCAATAACGTAGTCGTCATAGGCAGCAGGATAACGCAATACATTCATGCCGTCATTGCCTGCAGCCGCCACTACAGTTACTCCGCTATCGTGCGCATAAGCTACCGCGTTTTCCAAAGTAGCCGAAGGCTCGGTTCCTCCCAAACCCAGATTTATCACATTAGCGCTACTATCAGTTGCCCAGATAATCGCATCCGCCAGATTGGCGTATGTGCCGACTCCACTTCCGTCCAACACCCTCAAAGGCAGTAAGAAAACATTAAAAGCTACTCCCGCAGTTCCGTAGCTGTTGTTAGTGCTTTGAGCAATAACTCCAGCAATATGAGTTCCGTGTCCATAAATCGATTCATCATTAGGGTGGTCATCATCGTCCACAAAATCGTAGCCAGCTAAGAAGTAGGTACCAGTTAAATCTGGAGCCTTCTCGTAGCAGACTTCTCCGCTTATTGAGTCTGAATAATAGTTCTCATAAGCGATGCCTGTGTCAATAACTGCAACGATCACCCCCGAACCTGTCGCAGCATCCCAAGCATGCTCCATCTGGATTCCGCCGTAATTCGTATTGTAAAGATGCCATTGATAAGCGTACAATTCGTCGTTTGGGATCATCAAAGCATGAACGATGTAGTTTGCCTCAGCATACTCAACCCGCCCACCATTATTATATATCTCGATCATCTCTGAGACGGTCTTGCCACTCGGGATACTCAGCCTGCTGAAACCGGCAAAGGGACTAGTGTAAAGCGTTGAGACACCATGTCTTGAGTTCAGAGCAGATATTTCTTCCTCGGAGAGATTGTCTTTGAACTTAACGATGATTTCACCCGGTACATACTCAAGGCCGGCAAGAGGCACAAACCTTTCAAATATCTCGTTCTCAGCCATGCCCTTGCTGGTTAAGAGCGTGCCGAAAGACAGCAAAATTACCACAATCAAAGGCAGTTTTTTCAAGAGTCCTTCCTCCATGGACTTATTTTCTAAAGAGTTCATAGCAATAGTCTGCATAATCCTAATGTAGATACCGCCTTTTCACACAATGCCAGCAGTTCCCCGCACAATCTCTGCAAAAAACTGGACAGTATCCACCGTTTGTATATATCGACTTCATTAGGTGGGCCGTATAGCGTAACAAGCCGCCCAAGAACCGCTTTTGATGCGAGTCTTGCCAAATCCCGAAAAATTTTGTATTGCTCAATGTATCAAAAAGTCGTATAAAATACGCTTTTAGGGCTAGTGAAGCTTTATCTTTAAGCCAATAATCTTCATTGTTTGCTTTTGTGCCTCACTTTATGAGGGTCATTGTCTGTAGTCCGAATATCTGCTGCAAACGGCAGATTCTGTAGATAGGTCCGTTTTATCCGTACTTATACAAAAAAATGGAGAAGTTATGAAACGCAGAATTGTTACAATCGACGGCAATACAGCCGCATCATACGTAGCTCACGCTACTAACGAAGTTATCGCAATTTATCCCATAACGCCAAGCTCATCTATGGGTGAGATAGCAGATGCCAAAACAGCTAAGGGCGAACCCAACATTTGGGGAACCGTCCCTTCGGTTACAGAGATGCAGTCTGAAGGTGGTGCAGCCGGTGCTGTCCATGGCGCGCTGGCTACGGGGGCTCTAACAACTACCTTTACAGCTTCGCAAGGTTTGCTGCTGATGATTCCCAATATGTACAAAATCGCAGGCGAGTTATTGCCTACGGTCTTTCACATCTCTGCCCGCTCATTAGCCTGTCAGGCGCTTTCGATATTCGGTGACCATTCCGACGTTATGACCTGCCGCGAAACAGGCTTTGCTTTGCTCTGCTCGGCCAATATCCAGGAGATTATGGATTTTGCGCTGATTGCGCAACAAGCGACGTTGGCATCACGTGTGCCTTTTCTGCATTCCTTTGACGGCTTTAGAACCAGCCATGAGGTACAGAAGGTTGAGGAGCTGACGTTTGATGATATGCGGGCGATGATTGATGACGAGCTTGTTGCCCAGCACAAGGCAAGGGCATTGTCACCGGATAAACCCATGATTTCCGGCACAGCGCAAAATCCCGATGTTTATTTCCAAGGTCGGGAAACCGTAAATAAATACTATTTAGCTGCACCAAATATCGTGCAGCAAACGATGGACAAGTTCGCAAAGGTTGTCGGCAGACAATATAAGTTGTTCGATTACGTAGGCGCAAAAGAAGCTGACAAGGTTATTATAATAATGGGCTCTGGCGCCGATACCGCTCATGAGACCGCAGAGTTTCTGGTATCTAAAGGTGAAAAAGTAGGCGTCATAAAAGTCCGCCTTTTCAGGCCATTCAGCACTGAACATTTTGTTAGCGTTCTGCCTAAGACCGTCAAGAAAATCGCTGTTCTGGACAGAACAAAAGAACCAGGTTCGTTAGGTGAGCCTTTATATCTGGATGTTCGCACCGCCATAGGTGAGGCTATGGCCGATGGTTTGCTGTCACTTGACAAATATCCTCTGATAGTCGGTGGGCGATACGGGCTGGGATCAAAAGAGTTTACACCCGCCATGGTGAAAGCTGTCTTCGATAATCTCGATGCCCCTAAGCCCAAGCATGGTTTTACGGTGGGCATTATTGATGACGTAACAAACACAAGTCTGGAAGTTAATGAATCTTTTGAAGTTAGCAGCGAAGGATTTTTCTCCGCTATGTTCTGGGGCCTGGGCTCGGACGGCACGGTAGGCGCAAACAGAAATTCGATAAAGATCATTGGCGAGTTGACAGATAACTACGCCCAGGCGTATTTCGTGTATGATTCTAGAAAAGCAGGCGCTGTCACCATATCACACTTGCGGTTTGGCAAACAGATTATCCGAAGGCCCTACCTTGTGGGCAAAGCCGACTTCGTTGCATGCCATAATCCGATTTTCTTGGAAAAATACGATATGCTCTCCACAGCCCGGCAGGGAGCAACCTTCCTTTTAACGAGCAGCCATAGCAAAGACGAAGTTTGGGACACACTGCCGCAAGAAGTGCAAAAGCAAATCATCGACAAGAAGCTAAAGTTCTATGTCATTGATGCGATTTCTCTCGCCCAGGAGATCGGCCTGGGACCGAGAATCAATGTAGTTATGCAGACAGCTTTTTTCAAAATCAGCAACATCATTCCGCTCGATACAGCCGTCAAGGCTATAAAGGATGCGATTCAAAAAACCTATGGCAAGAAGGGCGAGAAGATAGTTCAGATGAATTATGCTGCTGTTGACGGAGCGCTGGAGAGAATTTATCAAGTGGAGGTACCAGGCAAAGTGACAAGCAAGATCAAAATGAGGCCGCCGGTACCTGAAGATGCTCCTGATTTTGTCAAGACTGTAACCGCAGAGCTTATTGCCCTTCGCGGAGACAAGATACCCGTAAGCAAAATGCCTGACGATGGCAAGTTCCCCACGGGTACAACCCAATTTGAAAAGCGTAACATTGCTGTGAACATTCCACAGTGGGAGCCGGACATCTGCATTCAATGTGGAATGTGCTCGCTGCTTTGCCCGCATGCAGCCATAAGAATAAAGGCTTATGATAAAAAGTATCTAAAAGACGCGCCCGCGACATTTAAAAACGCTGATGCCAAGGGCAAAGATTACACAGGTATGAAATTCACCGTTCAGGTAGCTCCGGAGGACTGTACCGGTTGCAGCGCGTGTGTCCTAAGTTGTCCTGCACAAGAAAAGGACGAAAACAGGAAGCCTACAGACCGAAAAGCAATCAACATGGTACTACAAGAACCGGTGCGTATGCAGGAGCGTGAAAATTACAAACATTTCTTATCAATTCCCAACACCGATCCGGGCCTTTTCAAAGCTGGTACTGTAAAGGGTAGCCAGTTGATCCAGCCTTTATTTGAGTACTCTGGTGCTTGTG
>Ga0307437_1000214_pt1 | contig 48169 bp, 38 predicted proteins | sample SalMarWE160390MG_FD_202146 | JGI IMG/M metagenome (GOLD analysis project Ga0307437, IMG submission 202146) | Salt marsh sediment microbial communities from the Plum Island Ecosystem LTER, Massachusetts, United States - WE1603-90 | ecosystem: Environmental > Aquatic > Marine > Intertidal zone >...
AATTAACTTCCTTTTCTTCTTTTTAGAACTATCTTTGGTTAAAACAAAATCTTTCATTATTTAATTAAACCTCCTTAAAAACATTTGTTTGTTCGAATTATTAAAAGGTAAAACATAAACAAAAAAACAGATTCCTCAAAAGGAACCGGAATTTTTTCGAATTTTGATCACTTCTCATAAAAATGGGGTTATATAAAAGAACCCAACCACACGGATTGGGGCATATGATATGCGACGATTCTTCGTCCATTTTATTATTTATTGTTAATATTATAATAACGAAATTACAAAAGTCAATATATATTTATTTCAGTATTATCAAGGGTTTGGGGGTGTGAATATGACACCTCATATTGCAAATTTCGTTACAACTGATTGAAAATAGATATAGAATTATAAGATTGTAAAATAATTACGTGATTTTTCGGGACTTGGGATTTAGTTAAAACAACAAATTTGACTTTTCTCTGTATACTCTGCGGATCTGTGTGATAATATCTTTTAGAAATACTTCTCGATTACCTCCTTCACCTCTTTCAGCCATTTTCTACGTTCTTTATCGGTACTTGTCACAATCACACCGAACGTTCTTCTATAGAAATCTTTCACACCGCAAAATTCAAAGATACAATTTTTCCATAGCGTTTCAAGAGGATCTCCAAAAACTTCCTTTTCCCGCTCGGGAGGGGTATTTGAAGTGTTAAAGACAATCGCAACCCTGGCTTTTAACATTCCAACGGGAACACCTTCTCCGCTATCACCATCCGGAAATCGATAAGCTATATTCGCTCTCATCACCCGGTCTATCCAGCCTTTTAAAATTGACGGTGGCTGTCCCCACCAATTAGGGTGCACAATAACAATACCGTCCGATATCGATATCTCCTCGCAATAACTCATAATTGAATCTGGCAATATGGCATCCTCTTCAATTTCTTCAGAGGGAAGCAATGGATCAAATTCTTCTTCATAAAGGTCGTGAAAATAAACTTTATGTTTCTTTTTCTTAAGTACATTCATAACCACTTTAGCAATGGCATGATTAAAACTTTCCTTGTTCGGATGTGCAAGAATGACCGAGACTTTCATTATAAATTTAATTATTTCTTAAATTTTCCATGCAAGGCTTTTTTGAAAAACTCCCCGCTTCCCGTTAGCTCATAACCCTCACATGATTTAAGCATTTTCGGGTGCCAATCAGCGTCAAAAATCCAGCCAACCCAGCTTATACCCCTTTCCTCCAGATAGTTGATTATAGCTTCTCCGTAGCCTTTACTCTCTCCCTTTTCGATACGCTCAAGATCAAAACCAAACTCCGTCGCCACAACGGGATACTGCCCCTTAGCGAATCCGAAATTTTCATCCCACTTCGGCTCCCACGGCTTCTTTCTCTTCATAAAATAAGGATGAACAGAATATGCAATTCCTTCCGCATTAATAGGATCATAATGAATATGACTCAAATCATACGCCCAGTCGAAACCCGCCACCAGAGGAATTGTTTTTTTATCATACGCTCGAATAAGTTTTATTATATCTTCATTGATTTTTTTCCACTCGCTCCAGGTCATACTGCCTAAAAGTCCAAATGCGTGCGTTGGCTCGTTGAATATTTCGTAAAAAGCAACCGTGTTGTTTCCTTTGAAATGCCATGCGATAGTCCGCCAGAATTCATAGGTTTCTTTTTTTGTGGTGTTATAATACGGGTCCTGAAAAAGCTCCATCTCCAGATTGCCAATCGAATGCCAATCTATAATAACATAAAGCTTGAGTTCCGTACACCATTTTACCGCATCGTCAAGCAACTTTAAATAAACTTCCGGAGTACGTTCTCTCCAGGCGATGGGATGAATAGGAATACGCACTATATTTGCGCCCATCTTTTTTACTTCCTCAAAATGTTTCTTGTCCCAATACCCCTGCCTTCCAAGCTTATCAGGGTCGGAAATCGCCAATCCGCGAAATATAATTTGCTTACCTTGCGGATTGACAAATTCATTTTCTTTTACACTGATAAGAGGAAGTTTCTTTGCATCAGGGTTTTCGGTAGTCTTTCCCGGAGGAGGTTGATTCCACCAGTAATCTCCCTCCTTTATTTCTTTTTTTGGTTCCGCATTAAGATTTCCAATTGTGAATAATAAAATCAAAGCACATATTAAAAGATAAAGTATATGTTTCATATAATTTCCTCCTATATACCATGATAATAAAACAAATATTTAAACATCTTATGAAAAATACCGGCAACAGAAAAAATGTCAATAGAGACAAATTTTCTTCTTACAAATAATATTGTAAGGTACTCTGTAGTACTTTCATCCTATTTTTTGTTTTTTTTGCAAAAAAATATCTTATTTGATTTTCTTTTCCTTGAATATTAAATATTAAAATTTAAAAAGCAAAATTACAGATTAAAATGCAAAATTATCCCTACCCCCTAACCTCAAAAGCTAAAAACATATTCGTGTTATTCGTGTGCTTTGTTGCAACACTTGCGGGTGGTTATGGGATTCTGTCTTCTGACTCCTGGCTTCTTACTTTTTTTTTAAAATTTTCCATTTTTATATTTGATTTTTACATTTTAGCGGCCTTGCCGCGTTATGCTACTCTAAAGATTGTCTTTATTTCGTTTCGGAATTTTTTTTCTGTCTAACCCAGGGCAAGATATCAAAACGGACAATACCCGCAATAAGCGAACCGACTACAAAGAGCTCCGTCAATACACCCGCATAAGAATGATGAATAGCATTATAAGTAATCCACAAAGGACGCGGTATAATTACAATGGAACGGATTAAACGCGGATTTTTCTTCCATAAACCAAAGGTCTCAATCGTCATAGCCATAACAGGCAGAAGACTAAGGGCGCCATTCCAGGAAAGAGCTCCGGCGATACAGAATAAAAAGATAAAAACATACATCAAGGTATTCTTTTCCATCCATCTTTTCCTTCCTCTTAGAAGGAAAGAAAAAGTGCGGACTACCGCTACTATATTTACTGCAAAGGCAGGCCAAACTTCGAGAAGAGCAAAGTGAACAATAAAACACATTTGCGCCAGACCTAAAAATATAAGAATAAGATTCCGCTTATTATTTTGAAAGGAAATAATAGCAAATATAAGCCCAACCATCCCAATCCCCTGAGCGATAAGGTTATTGGTGTCGGCGGTATTACCAATTATATGTACAATCATATCTGCAAACATCAAAAAACTTCTCCTTTAAAAATCTTCTTATCCGTTCTATCTCTGAAAACCTACATAACATAAACAAAAAAAAATTATTGGCAAGCCAAATTAAATTCTCAATATTAAGTTAAACAGATAGGCTCCATAAACCCATCCGCTAATTCTCACATTCACTCACTTATCCCAATCTTGACTAATATAAAAAAACAGTTAAATTTCAATACCAAACAAAAGGAGGCAAAAATGAGAAAAAATTGCGACTTTTTAGTTGGCAAACTCCGGATAGCACTCCTCTTATTAGCCCTTCTGTTAACCTTCTGCGGTGGTTCTACTGGGCCGGATATTTCCGATTATGAGATATATTACTTCAATGGAAGCAATTTGGACGTCGCGGAAGATTCCACCGGATTGCTTATTATTATTTTTAGAAACGCAGCCGGGGAAGACGAAGAAATAAAAACAGTAACGCCCAATGAAGATATAACCATCTATGATGAAAATGGTTATTCTTTAGAGTTATGGGAGAACGGAGGAGTCCTCTACATCTACCCGGTTACGGGAGGAACGAAAGCATATGCAGTCGGTATGAAAGGAGTTGTCGTGGAACACGAAAAATACGTTAACGAAAACACATACATGGTTCACTTTATTGATTTGACGACTGGAGATATTGATTATACCGCCGATATTGTCGAGATCGAAGAAGATGAATTTATTGCTGTATTTCAAGACCCATTGAATGATACCGTGGCCGTCGATCTAACCGGCACCTCAACAGTTATGGCTTACTCGTTCGAATTTAATAACGAAATCGGGCACGGAGAAGTTGAATTTCGAACAAGGGCAAACGGATACATTTACGCCGTTATATACTCAGATATATTCGATCTATGAATAACTCTTTTAGATATTAATTGCGAAGTCGCCAAGGGGGAGTCTGCGCAAAAAATCTACTTCTCACGGACAACTCAAAATAGGACAAAAAAGGTCTAACACCATTCTTTTTTGTCCTATTTATTAATGTAAAATCAATATATATCTTAATCTAATATGTCTTAATGCTACATTACCACGACGGTCTAATACCCGGAGCATAGGGAAATTTAAGATTTTTGTAATATTCTAATGTCTTTTCTGGTTTCTCATATTCAGAAGGGATTGGTTTTTTTGAATATGTTTGGAAATATAAGAGACACGCATTTCTCCACCATTTTGCCTCTTTTGCCTGAATATTCAAAAATGTCGATATATGCTCAAATCTTTCTTCATCGATTTTTCCCTCCAGAGAAGTCCATTCATCTATCATCCATTTTACTGAATCGGCGCCGCTGTAATATTTGTGACAAAGTTCTTCCCACAAAGTCCTTCCGGACTTCATTTTGTAATTCCATGGCAGGTGATGAAACCAGAGGAGATATTCATCCGGACATTTCCTTGGGTCGGAAAATTTCTCCCTTACCTCAGGAGAATACTGCCCTAAAGCATTAGAACCTGTTTTTGTTCGGTCAAATCCTATTCCCTCGGAATCTGCCTGATGATAGTAAACGGAAGTCCAATCTGGTCTGCCGGACACCGCCACCCACGGACCAGGACCGTAATGATGATGTTCCGCCATTATATGATGCAATCCGAGTGGGGTCATATAGCTTACTGTTATTTCCCGTGAAGCCATCATAATTTCTTTTACCGTATTTACCACCTCTTTATCGTTAGAAAAAGTCATGCGGATCCATTCTTCCGCAATTTCTCCGGCTGAAAGTTCATGGTTCCATCCGAGACGCCCGAAAGCATACCAGTTTCCTTGAGCAAAATGATGCCCTGTCCAGTTTCTATCGGTTCCGATATTCGAAACTCCGGCAAATCCGCTGTTCGGATAATCGAAAAGCGAACCGTCTATTACTTTAGCCACGGTCGAACCCTCACCTTTAGCATAAGTATCAGACTCGAGGCATTCCTTATATAAAGTTGCAAGATACACTAAATGCGTAGCACAACCAAGATATTCCTGTGTAATTTGAAATTCCATCATAACAGGAGTTTTTTTCATCGCTCCGAACAAGGGATGGAAAGGTTCTCTCGGCTGAAAATCAATGGGACCATTTTTTGCCTGTATCAACACATTATCTCTAAACTTCCCATCGAGAGGGACAAATTCATTGTACGCCTGCTCAGCTCTATCTTCATTCTTATCGTAAGTGTAAACAAAAGCTCTCCACATAACTATGCCTCCGTGAGTCGATAGAGCATCAGCAAGCATATTTGCACCATCGGCGTGACTGCGGTTGTAATTTTGCGGTCCGGGCTGACCTTCCGAATTGGCTTTAACCAAGAAACCTCCGAAATCGGGAATGTATTCATAGATTTCGTCTACTTTATTTTTCCACCACTTTTTAACTTCCGGGTCGAGAGGATCTGCCGTTTTAAGGCCACCGATTTCTATAGGAGCGCTAAAACGGGCGGTAAGATACACCTTAATTCCATAGGGTCTAAAAACACCAGCTAAAGCTGCGACTTTTTCCAGATACATCGGCGTTAAAACCAAAGCATTTGCATTAACATTAGTCAAAACTGTTCCGTTAATTCCAATAGAGGCATTAGCTCTCGCATAATCTTCATATCTGGAGTCAAGATAATCGGGAAGCTTATGCCAATCCCAGATAGAAAATCCGGCATAGCCTCTCTCAACCGTGCGATCAAGATTATTCCAGTGGTTTAAAAGCCTGTATTCGATTTTGGGGCTTTCGATAATCTTTAAATTATTAAGACTTTTATTGGTTTGAAGAATTTTAAGAAAATTAAAAACACCGTACAATATACCGACATCCGTTTTGGCAGAAATCACAATACATTTTTTACCTTTAATTACAGAATTCTGGATTATATATCCTTCCTTGCCAACATTTTTCAGTTTACTGCCGAGCGAAAGGGACGCAACAATGCTCGAAGACTTCGGAGTACCTACAATGACGGTCCCGCTCTCGGTAAGTTTATCCGTAAATTTTAAAGGACAACCAAGCAGACCTGCAACACCCTTTGACAATTCTTCTCGTGCAGCTTTTAAAGTCGGTGAATCCCCGGAGAAATGTATTTCTTTAATATCTTTTTTATATTCCATTAATTTATTTTCATCAGCTATATTATCGTACCTGAGCCACAATCTATAACCATCCTCAGCAAACACGTTAAAAGGTAACATCAAGAAAAGAAAAACCACAATCCCCAATGAACCAAATGAATTATTAAATTCTTTAATTTTTGAAAACATAAGCTTATCTCCTCTTTTAATTTAAATAGTTACAATCTAAATCATAAGAACAATATAACCTCTGTCAAGGGATTTGTAATAATACCAAATTTCATTTTCTATGGAGTATTTCGGTTTATTAATAAACCGAAATACTAAAGTTTATTTAAAATCCGTTATATAAGAAGCTTAAAATTTAAATTTAAACAGCTCTACCCCGTATGCAATTTCTTTTACTCCAAAAGGGTCAGAATGAATGTACATTGAAGGATTTCCGAGAATTACTCTATCATCTTTGAGGTTGATTAAACCTACATCTACACCTTGATAGCGAGAGTACCTTCGGCCCGCATTAAATGCGAAAGCCGCAAATATTGAGCAAACTACAGGCGAACCTCCAAGAAATAAGCCTCGATTTTCCCTATCCTCACTATCCGATAATAATGCATATGACAAAGCCATTCCTAAAGAACTTAAGAAAAGAGTTCCTAAAAAATGACCGGTTTCATTGTTACGGTTCCCAGCTGCGTAAACTCCAATTGTAGTACCTATTGTAACACTAGACATCCACACAAAATTTTTTGTAAGCGAAGAAGGATCATCCTCTAACATAAGCTCACCGATTCCACCAATACAGTACCCTGATAAAGTGCCCACAATCACTTCGGTTGCGATCTTACTCATACGCAGAGGAGGTTTTGGAACTTCTACAAGAGTTCTTTTCACTCCGGTGGAATCCGGTATTTTTACGAAGGTTGTCATTATCCCTGTTGGAGAACGCTTTTGCACTATATTGGTTTCATCTATTCCTGCCGGAAAAGATTCGCTTATCGAAGCACCTGCTATACCACCGGTTATACCTCCCACCATTCCTCCTATAATTGCTCCGGCGAATATTCCGAATCTGGGGCCAACATCAATCCAATCATCGCTGTCGGATTCGGCACCTATTAACATTAATCCTCCGGCAGTCGCTCCGCTTGTAGCTCCTATAAGCGTTCCAAGAAAAGTACCTAAGAGACACCCTGCAGGAGGTTTTACATTCCCTCCCTCTATATCCTCTCCCGGGATCATCGCCTCAGCAAACAGAAACCCACCTCCACTTCCCACAAGCCCTCCTCCCGCAATACCTAAAAGAACACCATAAGCTTGCACGCCCTCTACTGCAAAAAAAAGAGGAGTAAGCGCACCCATTACTCCTCCAACAATTCCCATGGTTTTCCTCGTCCTCTTTTCCTTATTGCGCCTTACCATTCGAGATTCTAATGTTTCAGGTTCTATTTCTATCTCTTCCTCGTCTTCCCATTCTTCCTCCCCTTCTTCTTCATCATAAGGGTCAGAATAAGCATAATTGATATCGCTTAAGTTTGATACCTCAGCGTAAGAATTAGAACAGTACATCTGTAAACAAACGAAATCTTGCCAGTATTCAGATACGTTGGAGTCCGCAGTAACTACTTGGGGAAGAAATATAAGGGAAAACGATAATAATAAAAGCATAAGATACTTAAATTTTTTCATAAAATCCCCCTTCTGCACTGAGCAGAAATTATAACCTTTTAACTCCTAAAAGTAAGAAATAACAATCGTTTACTTAACTTTGATGTTTTCACAAGCTTAAAATTTTTATAAAGGAACAACAATACCCCCTTACTAACTATTGTATACATAGAAATTTCTTTGTCAAGTTATTTTTTTCATGAGAAGAAAATGTTCATATACATTTCCTCTATAGTCTATATTTTAATCCTTTCCGGCCAGGGGTCTTTCATCGCAATCGACCAGACCTTATTGACGTAATCAAGGAAATAATAATTCTGCATTAAGTGCACCCAGAAAGAACCTCGTTCGGTTAGATATATATTTTCTTTGTTTTCTTCAAATAGCTTAAACATTTTACCTGTTTTCAATAAAAACAAAAATTTCCTGTCGTCACTCCCAAAAAACTCCTTGAGTTTTACCTTCGGAATATATGTATCATAGAGCCTCCAGTACAACCAGTAATATCTGGCTAACGATTTTCCGACATTCATCTTTATTGCAACGGGTAATTCCCCAAGAGTAAGGCTCTCTATATATTCGCTAACAGAAAAAGTGTTGAAATAAAAAATACCCGGAAGACAGGACGCCGCTCCTGCTCCTAAACCTATATAATAATCCCTGGTAACAGAGGAGTACCTTAGCAGCCCCCCTTTCTTAAATGCCCAGACGGAAACTCTATTGAATCCATCAGCAAGGAAGTAGTCATGTATAGTTTTATACATCCTTCTCCGTACTTTAACATTTGGCATTTTTAGTTTCTTAATCTTTAGATATTTCCCCACCGAAGAATAAGGAAATGTGAACAAAGGATAAGTCGTAATATGTTCTACTTTCAAATCCATGGCTTTTTTTAAATCGAAAATTACATCTTTAATTTCTTGTCCAGGCAAAGCAAACATTAAATCTACGTTGACCGAATCAAAACCGGCGGATAAAACCATATCAATAACTGAAGGTAACTTGCTGGCTTCGTATTTCCTTCCGATAGCTTTTAAAAATTTATCCTGAAAACTTTGCACCCCAATACTCACCTGCGAAATACCATACTTTTTCATTTTACTCACAACGCTCTTATCAATATCGGATGGCGTGGTTTCAATACAAATGTTACCGTGAACGCTAAATTTATCTCGTATTGCTTCAAGAATAACACCCAACTCATCTATAAGATTCGTTGGCGTACCACCTCCTATATAAACGGACGAAACATCTAATCTGCCAAATAATTTATTATATTTTTCTATCTCTACTAAAATAGCTCTTAAAAATTCTTTAGCCAGTTTTTTATCATATTTTATTCTGTTATAAGGGCAATAGGGGCACAAATCCTTACAGAACGGTATCTGAATATACAAACCAACACTTTTCACCATTGGGAAATCGATGCTTTTTGCCTTTTCGAACACGAATTTCTGCCCGGAGCCAACAAAATAACTGCGTGCCGCATTTTTTATTTTATCTATTGAAATACCCATTTTTCCTTTTATAAAAAACGAAGGTTTTCAATTATAGCAAAAGGTTTCATTTTCTGCAAAACCCAGGTCTCTACTGCCGGTGTACAACCGCAATTTTCGCAAACCTTCTCATTATATATATCCTTACGACAACAACATCCACTGATTTCCCCACTATTAACAACAATACTGCCCCATATTGGTCTTTCCCAATTATTATTCTTTAACGCTCTTATACCGGAAAAAGTATTGGATACCCCAACAGGGTGCCTTCTTTTAAGAGCTAGTATCTTTTTTATTGCAAAGTCCTTTTCTTTATCCGATAGCTGCAGCGTACTTTCTTCTAAGCCAATATAGGGAGTACAAAGATGAAACATAAGACCTTTCACTTTTTTAAATTTCATGATTTTCAACGCAGATTTCTCAAAATCTCGCAGATTAATCCTGTTAATGGTAAAATTGATATAAATTTTGCTATGATTACTCTTTGCGATATTTCGGACGACCTTACCGTACACATTGCCGTTCCTAAGCCTATTATGTTGCCACTTATCTCCATCAAGACTAACCCAGAGATAATCAGAATCAGACTCCAGTTTAAAAGTTCCGTTAGTGCAAACAACCGTCCGGAAAAAACCTATATCCTTCGCAAAAAGAATGACATCATTCAGAGTATAAGTACCATCTTTCCATAAAAACGGCTCACCTCCCGTAACAACAAGCATTTTACATCCTGTATCATAAAGTTTTCTGACATCCCTCTTCACTTCTTCAAAACTCAAATCTTCATAACCAAGCCCCTTGACAACACAATGCTTACAATCCAGGTTGCACTTATCGGTTAATATAATAGAACATGTTAGCGGAATTTTCTCGCCCAGGAACTTACATCCGATTCCCCATCGAATATAATAATAAAATTTTTTGATTAAATTAATCATTTGAATTTTCCCAAATATCCTTTAATTCTTTTCTTCACTTCCATGTTCGAATCCCCTGACATAAGCTATTAATTTTTTCAAGAAAAATTCCGTTTCTTTTTCAACATGATCCAAATAAACCTTATCACATAAACCTTTTAACTTTGTTTCTTGAAAGTAAATAACCGTATTATTGGTATCGTTCTTTAAAATCTTGTAAAATCCGGATGAGTTAAGAACCTCCGGCACCCAGCCCAGGTTTTGCTCAAAATATATCACATCAAAACTCACCAACTTCTCATCCGGCAGAATTACTTTTCTATAGATCGAGGTGTTTTTATAAAGGAAATAGCGATAATTATATTTCACATAATACCAGTTTTCTCCGCTGTCCAGTTTTTCTATGGACGTACTTTTTTTGTTTATTAGATTCTTTAGATGAGAAAACTCATAAAAAACCTCAAGAAGTTTTTCTTCGGAACAAGTCGTATTAAATTGGTATTCTATTGTATAAACCGAATCACTCACAGTAAGAAAAGAATCAATATCCTCTGAACAATAAGCAGGAATAGAAGCGAAACAGATAAAGACAATCAGATATTTCAATAAATCTAATCTCCCGTTAAAAGTTTTTCCAAACAATCTTACCATAATTTATATCCTCCTATTTTCGCCCCTTATTTAAAATCTAATTAAAACACATCAAATAAACAAGTTTAAAATTTAAATCGAATCAGCTCAAACCCATAGGCAATCTCTTTCTGACCAAAAGGGTCAGAATGAATGTACATTGAAGGATTTCCGAGAATTACTCGATCATCGTTTAAGTTCAACAATCCGGTTTTAGTAACCCCATAGTTTTCGTACCTTCGAGTTATATTCCATGCAACTGCAGCAAATGTCGATGAAATGAGAGGAGAAGATATAATGAACAAAGGCTTGCTTTCTATAAATTCATGCGATAAAAACATCCCTAAACAACCAAAAAGAAAAGCACAATTATAGTTCCCATCCACGTATTGGTAGCGAGAGGGCTCACCAAAACCTTGAGGGCTAAGACAAAGTGCTTGCGCCGGGACTATAATAGCAACCGACCAAGCAAAATCATTTTCGCGAAATAAAAGCTGAGAAAGTCCACCAAAAAAGTACCCAGCATAAGTACACCCAACTATTTCACCACAAATTTTTCGTATACTTAGAGGAGGTTTAGGTATCTCTAAAATATCCATTCCTACTTTACTAGAATCTGATTTTTTTTCAATGCCGTGAGTTTCCCCTTGAGCTAAATAATTTTGCACTATATCAACTCTTGGACTTTTATAACCTAAATCTTCACTTATCATAAAAGCCGTTCCGCCTCCAACTAGAGCGCCGAATATACCACCAAAAATTCCTCCGGCAAGCTTCCCAAATTTGGGCCCACTAAACGGCTCATCGCCGGGAGTATCTTTAAGCAAAAGCCATCCGGTAGTTGCTCCGATTAACGCTCCCCTGAGTGCACCAAGAGACATACCCAGTAGGACTCCTTTAGTTTCACTATCGCGTACTACGGGAGTCACTACCATGGTAGAAAGCAAACTACTAGCAGCTCCCATGAACCCCCCAAACAGCACGCCTTGGGTAATTGCATCAGCATCAACATCCGGAAAACTTGCAAAAACAAGGCCTACAGTCATACCTTCCACAAAACCAACACCCCCTTGAATCGCCATTTCAACCATCTTATCAGATAGTATTACTGTATCTGAATCTAACTTTCTGGGCTCCGGCTTTTCTCCTGCGGAAACGGATTGCCCGTCATCACTTTCATCATAACTACCAGAATAAGCATAATTAATCTCACTTATAGTTGAGACCTCAAGCGAAATACTAGAATAGTAAACTCGCGAATAAACAAAATCCTGCCAGCTTTCAGATACATAGGATCTCGCAGCAGCTATAAGCGGGAAAAGAAAAACGAAAAGCATAAAAAAAGCAACAGCGAAAGCCAGAATTCTTGTTTTACAATAACTATATTTCCATCTTCTAATATTCATTTTTCCTCCCTTTATGCAAAGTACTTTGTTATATAAAGCAATATAATCATTTTTTTTGTTTTGTCAAGGGGTATTCAGGAAAATTCTTCGAATTTTTAACCGAATGACTGCTTAGAAAAAAATCCGCAGCCGCAAAAACACCCTTGACAAATAGTAATGATTACTATATAATAATCACATGAATGAAAATAGAGGGTCCCGAATGGATTTTTTTAGAAAGAAATGCAGAGAAAACAATCTAAAAGTTACGCCTCAACGCACAGAAATATACAAAGAACTGCTGAAAGCTAAAGATCACCCTTCCGCCGACATGATGTACAACCGAGTGAAGAAAAATCTTCCCAACATATCTTTCGACACCGTATACAGAACACTTTTGTCTTTTTCCGAAATTGGAATAGCAGACATAGTCGAAGGTTACGGCGAACCAAAACGCTTCGATCCGGACATCCGGGAGCATCATCATTTACGCTGTACAAAATGCGGAAATATAATAGATTTCCACTGCGAACTATACGACAATATCGAAATACCCGGAGAAATCAAGAAAGAGTTTAACGTTATAAAAAAGAGAGTAATACTTGAGGGAATTTGCAAGAAATGTAGCAACAAGTAGGAAAAATTTTTTGTTTTATAATAGTAATAATTACTACATAGTAATTATTGGTACTGGAGGTGGTATTATGAGATGAGCTAATAAATAATAATTGTTTTCGGTAGCTTTTGAAATTTTAAACCCAAACAAAAAGTTTAAAAAAGGAGGAAAATAAAATGGCAAAAGTAGCGATTGAAATGGTAAAAAAATCAGGTGTAGACCTGGACAAGCTGTTAAAGTTGCTAGTTAAAAACGCATCGGCCGAGCTAACAACTTACTATTACTACACGATTCTAAGAGCGAACCTGATAGGTTTGGAGGGCGAGGGCATAAAAGAAATTGCCGAGACAGCAAGAATCGAAGACCGTAATCATTTTGAAGCCTTAATGCCCAGGATATATGAACTCGGAGGCGAGTTGCCGGGATGCATGAAGGAGTTTCATGATTTGTCCGCCTGTCCGCCTGCGTCTCTGCCAAAAAAACCAGATGCAAAAGCAATATTAAAAGTGCTTGTAGAGGCAGAGCGGTGCGCAGTCAGAGGATACACCGAAATCTGTCATATGACAGCGGGCAAGGACCACAGAACTTATGACCTTGTTCTTGCAATCCTTAATGAAGAGATCGAGCACGAATCATGGTTTTCTGAGTTCTTAGGAGAAGGACCGTCGGGACATTTCTTACGCCGCGGAGATACCTCCCCGTTTGTTTCGAAGTTTTTAAAGTAAGATTACCCCCCTGTAAGGTTGCCCCTATTTATCGGGGCAACCTTATTTAATTTTACAAAAAATTCGAGCGTAAAAAAGTTGCCTTATATAAATGTATGAATCTGCTCTTGCCAGGAAGGCTATCTACCTACAAAATGATCTACAATCCATCCTAAAGCTACAACAATTATTACGATTGGAATCCAGGGTACATTAGCCTTCAAAACATTCAATTCGTTTAAAAGCCAAAAGACACCAATCAATAAAACGATTATAGCAAAAGTCGGAAATACTCCATTTTTTTCCTCCGGCATAATTTTACCTCCCGGTTTGTTTTAAAAATATAAAAAAATTTAAATAAAAAGTCAATAAGTTAAATCCTCATCAAAAAGCTGATTTTCTACCTTGACTTATTCTAAAAAACACATATTTTACCGTAGAAAATGTAGTTTAGAACCTACAAGATCGTGAGGTAGCTATCTTTGGTATTTCTTTTTTGTTTCCCTTCTGGTTTTGCCGGTCTTAAGAAGAATACTCTATATAAGATTAAGAGTATGCTAATCTAATTACATTTTCAAAATAATGTGAATATTCTAAACCTAAAGGAGGCAAAATGAATATATACGTAGGAAATATTTCGTGGGATTTAACCGAGGAAGATCTTAAGGGAGCTTTTGAACCTCACGGACAGGTATCTTCGGCTAAAATAGTTACGGACAAATATACAGGCAGGTCCAGAGGATTCGGGTTTGTAGAAATGCCTGAGAAAGCCGAAGCTGAAGCAGCAATTAGTAATCTGAACGGTAAAGAACTAAAAGGCAGAGAAATTGTGGTGAATGAAGCTCGACCTCGTCCGGAAAGATCTAAAGGTGGGCCGAGAAGAGGCAAACCAGCCCGCGGCGGCCACTCCCGGTGGTAAAGGAGCAATTGACGAATACAGAGTGTTGATATCCAAGGGGGCGGTGCTAAAAAATCTGATGTACATAATTATTGCCCCCAATCAAATATTAATAACTATATTTTTGTGGAGATACTAATTTTTAACCGAAAAACCCATAACAGAAAAACATTTAATTGAGTTTAAACAAAGAGTTTTTCTATACCCTTTACATTTGTGTGTTTTATGTTATACTTATATAAACACATCCGTTTAAGAATATATGTAGTCACATGGAATAGAAATTTGAGGAAGTTTCCCAAGACTGTGTTGGCATCTTAAGAGGGATAAAAAAAGGAGTTAAGAATGTTCGTTAAACTAATCTCACCCAGATCTCCTGTACAATTTGTCAGCAGGAGAGAAAAGGCAATAAACTTTTCCCGACTGAGTCTTGCAACAGTAGCGGCTTTATTTCCCCGGGGCACAAAGATTGAAATAATAAATGATAGTATCGAAGAGATCGATTATAATAATAAGGTAGATCTTGTCGGAATAACATCGATTACTTCAACGGCGCCTCGAGCATATGAAATAGCGGATAAATTCAGAAAAAAGGGAGTTCCGGTTTTATTGGGAGGGATACATCCATCAGCTTTACCTAAAGAAGCTATAAAACACGCTGACTCAGTAGTAATCGGTGAAGCCGAAGGACAGATAAAGCACGTCGTAAATGATTTAAAAAATGGTAAATTACAGAAGTTTTATCTTTGCGAAACAAGACCAAGCCTTAAAAATCTTCCTCTACCCAGAACGGATTTATACCAAAAGAACAAGTACTACAAAGAATTGCATATGATACAAACAACCCGCGGATGTCCCTTTAATTGCGATTTCTGCTGTGTTACGGATTTTTTCGGACAAACTTACAGAACAAGACCCATACCTGACGTTATTAGAGAGATAAAAACTGCGAGCAGACGCTCAATAATATTCTTCGTCGATGACAACATTGCCGGAAACCCAAAGTATGCCAAAGAGCTATTCAAAGCTTTGATTCCTCTGAATATTAAATGGTTCGGGCAGGCATCTTTAGTTATAGCAAAGAACAGAGAATTACTCAGACTTGCCGCAAGAAGCGGTTGCACATCTCTTTTTATGGGTATCGAATCCGTATCCCCAAGCAGTTTAAAAGAAGTCGGTAAGAGTATGAATAAAGTGGAAGACTACAAAGAATCGATAAAAATAATTCACGATCACGGTATCGGTATTGTAGGAGCTTTTATCTTTGGTTTCGATTCGGATAAAAAAAGCGTTTTTGAAGAGACCGTATCTTTCATAGATAAAAACCAAATAGAATTAGCCAGCCTCGCGATACTTACTCCACTGCCGGGAACACGTCTTTACGATAAGATAGAAAAAGAGGGAAGGATAATCGAACGTGATTGGTCAAAATACACCATCGGAGAGGTCGTTTTTCAGCCCAAACTTCTAACACCAGAAGAACTTCAGGAAGGGTATTACTGGGCAAGAAAACATGTTTCGTCTTTTAACTCAATCTTCAGAAGAACTTTTCATCTAAGAAAATCCTCTTTATTATACATTCCAATCAATTTTTTGATGAGAAAAGCGTCCCGAGCTACCATGAAAGGTGCTTTGAGTTCAAGCACTCGTCAAAATATAAATCGTAGATAATTTTACAATCTCAGGGAGAAAAGTCACTTTCAAAGAACAAATTTAACTTCCGTTTTATTGAAAATCAGTTAGAATTTCCATGGCATTTGAAATGCTTTTTCTATAGAAAACTCAAAATTACTTATATTGAAATCAAATATATTTTTTGCTCTGGGAAAATTAGGATACATTCTTGCTCTAATTCCTATACCGGTAGAACCCAAGGTGCCGTCAATCCCCCACAAAAAATAAGCTTTATTTTCATCAACCCTGTATCCTACACCAATGCTCGGCTCTAAATTCAATATGTAAAGAGCAGAGGTTTCCAAAGTAATAAGCCCTCCTACAGTAGTCATCGGTTCTTCCCAAGCTGGAGAATAAATGACCTCGACAAACGGGCGGAACCAAACATCATTCAAATAAATCGGCATAAAATTGTAACCTACGTTGCCTCTTTCAATATTAAGAAGCCTATAGTCGATTTCAAACCTCGCTGCCCCTCCTACTCGCATTCTTTTTTCTCCTCCGCAAGCTGGTTCTAAAATAGTAGAATCCGGTTTTATATTAAGTACTCCTATTGCTGAAAGAAATATTGAGAAACCCGAGTACGAGCAAACACTTCCTGCAAAAAATTGACAGCTTTCTCTTCCATTATAAACATCATATATTAAAGCAGGAGAAAGCAGAAATCTCTTATTATAATCCCCGAATACAAATACCGGAGAAAAAATTAACGGTATTCTCTTGTAATCCAGGCTATCTTCATAAATCGCAGCAAAATCCAGATAAACATCCTGCAAACCACTCCCGGCTGAAATCGCAGCTGGAAATGAAAGATAGACCTCCGCCAGGTGTTCATCTCTGTCCTTTTGTAACTCGGTTCTTAGAAAAGAAGGCCTTAAGGACATTGTTGTATATTTTATATCATAACCGGTAAAGTTAGTTTCCTCATCGTAATCTAAATACCACGACAGATTTCTGGTACCCGAAGCATCCATTCCTATAACGTTAAGCCTAATATTCGTCCTGTCATCTTCCATAGAAATTGTCGGAAATCTCAAGACAGGATCCCAGAGAAGATGCCTGAAATTATTAATATAGCCTCCTTTTTTATATGCAAGGCTCGCGTATGACGGTAGGGAAGGATCCGGCAAGTCTTCCATCACTTCTATCTCTTCCCTTTCCGTCATTTCTACCATTTCAACAGTCTGCCCTTCGGATGACATTCCTATAAAATATATTTTATTATCTAAAACGACCGGATAGGCGCAAAAAGGAAGGTCTGTAAGCTTATAAAGAGAAGAATCCTTCCACATATAAGCCTGCCAGAACCCCAACCTGTTGGAAGAAAACAAAAGATTTTCTCCAACAAAATTGAGCCCACACTTTGAATAAGGCTCTTCAATTCCAACTGTATCCCCATCCAGGAAGAAAATCTTGTTACCTTTATCTTCATTATGCATAAGTATTGCTGTTTTATTTTCTCCGGCTACTATATCGAACGGTACCATGAACTCTTCGGAGAAAATAATATCCCTTTCATATTTATCTATTACCTCAACAATACCACCTCTCCACCCTTTTTGTCTGCCTATAATGAGTTTTCCGTCTTTTAGTATATCAAAAACTCGTAATGTTCCATCATCAGAATAAATCTTCTTTTTTTGCAAAGTACTGATATCTAAACTGTATATATCATTTTTAAATTTAAACCCGATAAGATTTTCACTGCTTGTAAAAACATCGAGTTTCCCGTAAAATATCTTACCATCTTTTATCCGCATGGGCATCTGGGAAAGAGCGAGGTCTTTCAAAAGAATTTTAAATTCACCCGTTTTCGGGTCTAATTGAACGATTTCAGAATAAGATATGCTTTTATTAACTGAGCTTTTTATCACCTTATCTCTGATAAAATACAGATAATGCTCATCACACGTAAGAAATTCAAGAAATTCATTCCCCGAATATATGACTTTTGATTTTTGAGAAAAATTATATCTTATAAGATCTTCTTCAAATTCTCTTTTCACCTCATCATAAAGATCAAAAGAAAACTTACCATAAGCTGATTTGTGAGTAGATTCAAAACTTAATAAAGGAATGGACTTTGCATATCTATCAGCCCAATCGGAAACTTTTTCCTCTCCATACTTTTTCGCTCTATGCCTTGCCATAAACCCTCCCCACATATAGGGCGAAGAGTAAAAAGGGAATTTGTAGTAATGATAATATGTGAAATCCTGCATACCGGGAAATTTACTGTCTTTTGCGCAGGCCATACCGTAAGCATCATAAAAACCCCCGTTTAATCTACCTTCAAAAGGAAATTGCATACTTTCAAAATAAACCGTATAAGATTCGGCCACCCATGTAGGAACATACAAATTAGGCTGAAAATATTTACCAAATAATCCTCTGAACAATTTAGGTATTCCTCCTGTACTTGTCATATTTGCAATATGAGTATATTCATGAATGTTGCCTACTCTCCACCAGGAAGTTACACTGCTAATCCTTGGAACTGGAGGATGAATATATTTATTTAAGTTTATGGAATTTACCCAAGGCATAGCATATCCGCTTATTGAACCTCCCCAATCGTCTATAAACAATATGGTTCTTCCCGGATCATTGTGAGTAAATCCTATAACACTCTTTCTATAAGTTTCCAATATAGAAAGTTGTTGAAGTGCACAGTCCTTATAAGATTCATCCGGGTATATTACCGTAAAATTTTCGGTACTCATCGAACTCCATGACATCATAACAAAAAACAGAAAAGACATATATCCTCCTACAAATTTCTGTGAAATGCCGTTCTAATAATATATTTAACAGTGATTATGTCAAGATAAAAAAACCTAATTACTAAGCTATTAGCTATTCGCCATTTGCTTTTCGCATTAAACCCACCTTAAACATCAAATCTTAAAATTTACCTCGAAAAGTTCTTTCAATTTTTCAGCCAACAGCTAAAGGCAAATAGCAAAAAGCTAAGTTCAACAACCAACCACTAACTTTTAATTTCTAAAAATGGGTTTACAAATTCTCTTAAACTTATATCTTTAAAGATTAAAATGGATACAAACAATAATATAACAAAAGGTGTAAAAAACTTATTAGGAGAACCTAAGAAAGCAATATTGAAGCTGTCGACGCCTATGATGATCGCAATGCTCGTCCACTCTTTTTACAATATAGCTGATGGATTCTGGGTTGCGGGTTTAGGCGCAGACGCTCTTGCTTCTGTAGGCTTATTTTTCCCTTTCTTTTTTATCATAATAGCTCTCGGCATGGGGATTGGAATCGGAGGCAGTTCTGCGATTTCCAGAAGAATAGGAGCAGGAAACAAAAAAGATGCAGACAATACCGCAGAACACACTCTCATATTGGGTTTTCTGATATCCGTAATCATTAGTATATGTGGTTTCCCTTTTCTCGACGAAATCATGAGAGCATTTAGCGGAGAAAACGAGAACGTCGCTTTTATGGCGATCAACTATTCGAAAATCTTTTTCCTGGGGACTCCAATACTGGTATTTTCAAATATTGCAGGTTCAATACTAAGGGGCGAAGGAGACGCAAAAAGAGCTATGTATGGTATCCTCATCGGTTCCATACTTAACATAATACTAGATCCAATATTTATATATTATTTCCGATTAGGTGTAATAGGAGCCGCAATTGCTTCGGTTTTCTCGATGGCTGTAAGTTCTCTACTTTATATATACTGGATGTTCAGTAAGAAAAACACCTATCTGGATATATCGATAAAGAATTTTAGATACAATGGAAAAATATTAAGTGAGATTCTCTCTGTAGGTCTCCCCTCGACACTGGCACAATTATCGATGTCTTTAAGTATGATAATACTCAACAAAATTGTTGTAATTGTAGGTACAACAGACGGGGTAGCCGTTTTCACAAGTGGCTGGAGAATAGTTATGGTGGCGACAACTCCGATTATGGGACTTGCAACCGGTGTTATAGCTGTAACAGGGGCAGCATTCGGAGCAAAAAATAAAGAAAAACTAAAAACAGCTTATTTATATGCGATAAGGTGGGGAATCTTCGTCGAATTATTCATAGCTCTCATTGTTTTTCTCTTTACCAAAGAGATTTCATATATCTTCACTTATTCTAAGGAAGCAGCAAGAATTTCAGAAGAGCTTATGAGATTTCTAAAAATCAGTACATTGTTTTACCTGGTCGTTCCTCCGGGAATGCTAACTTCGGCAATGTTCAGAGGAGTGGGAAAAGGATTTAATTCTCTAATTGTAACCATTATTCGAACTTTTGTTTTCCAGATACCTCTGGCTTATATATTAAGTGTTCATACAAGCTGGGACCTTACTGGCGTATGGTGGGGAATAGTTCTCGGTAATCTAATCGCTACTATTTTCACCTTTACCTGGGGATATAAGACAGTAAATAGAATTCTTTAAATCAAAAAATAGCAACAGATTAACACTGATAAATACTAATAAAAAACAACTTTTTTTACATTTCTAAAACCTATTCCACCACACTAAATTTATCTCACGCAGAAACGCAGAGAATACAGAGATTTCAAATTGTTTGTAAGTCGGTCGGTTAGTGAGTTAGACGGTTTTGAATTAACAAATCACCCTTGACTTATTAAAAAACATTGGCTATAATTCTTAATAATGAATAGAAAATTAGATAAAATGCTAAAGAATAGACATTTTTCTCTTACTAATCTTAAAAAAAATCCAATAATGATTGTTAATTTAATCAAATTGCTATGAAAAAACTATTTATTTACCCTCTATTTTTATTCTTATCTTTAATGTTATTTTCCACAAAAGTTTCCGCCGACGTCGTCCCTGATGATAACCCTCGGTACGTTAAAAACGTAATGCGCAGGTGTGTTAAATTCGTAAATTTAAACGAATTTCCAGATGTGGTTTTAATTGGCTGCTATTCGAAAAAAAAGGTGACAAACACGAAATAATTCAGATCGAAAATAAAAAATGTTTAAATAATAAGGGATTCGTCGTTAGAAAATTCAGCGTTTACTGGAACACAAAGGATAAACCCAATTGTATTGACACTAACAAATTATTGTTGGAAGATATCAAACCACAACTAGAACTTATTGATAGAAGCAATCCTTTAAAAAGAGAGAATATAGAATATTCTATTGCAGGATTTTCTGATGGGGAATTAGTTATATATATATCTAAACATACATTAGAATACAGAGATAGTACTCCGATGAAAGTCGAAACTTTTGATAATCCATTAGAAAACCAGCAATTAAAAAATAAGAATAACGAGTCAAAACCAACAGCAAAATCTTCACCTGAACCTGAAAAAGAGGGGACTGGCACACTATAACTTATTTCTCTAAAAAACTATTTTGTTTAAATTTTCAATAAGTTTCATTTATGATGCCATATATACACAATTTTCTATCTTCTTTATTGTTAACTCTAATTTCAGAAATCCCAATTGTTATTTTGTTCGTAAAATATTTTTACAAAAACAAAGAACTGAAAATTTCCAAAATTATCTTTACCGGCTTTCTTGCTTCCACGTTAGCTATACCATACTTGTGGTTTATTTTACCTGCCTATATTTTTAACAGAAGCCTATATCTATTAGTTGGCGAAGGTTCAATTGTTCTTGTAGAAGCAATAATTTATAATAGGTTACTTAAATTGAAATTATTGCAAGCATTTGTAGTATCTTTAATAGCTAACATCGTGTCAATGCTTTTGGGATTAGTATTTTAACGCCCGAAGTCTGCGTCGTCTGTGTTTAAATTTGTTTTTGGGATATGGTGTTGGTTTTAAAAAACATTATTTCTTTTTTATCTGTGTTTATCCGTACAAATCCGTGACTAATAAAAGTATTTATTCGTATCGGAGCGCCTTAACAGGGTCCATTTTTGAAGCCTTATTGGCAGGATACATCCCAAAGAAAACACCTACTATTACCGCGAAAAAGAATGCAAGCAAAATGGAACCCGGTGTTACGACGGATCCTCCTCCCTGGCTTAAGAATCTCGGACCCATCGTTCCGGCACCCACCATCATGTTGCCTACTGTATTGGCAAAAACGAAACCAAAAATAATACCTAAAATACCTCCGCTTAAACTCACTATTACCGATTCAATAAGGAATTGAATAAGAATATCCAATCTTTTTGCCCCTATAGCTTTTCTTATCCCAATTTCTCTTGTTCTCTCAGTAACCGACACCAGCATTATATTCATTATACCGATTCCACCCACAATAAGAGATATCGCGGCAATTCCGGAAAGCATTATCTTGAATGTACTGGCTGTCTGCTCTATTGTTTGTTTAAATTCCTCCCGGTTTCTAATATGGAAATCCTCAACCTGATTGTGGCGTTCCAGGAGGAGTTGTCTTACTCTTTCTTCTGAATCTTCCGCCGGAACAGTACCCGTAGTTTGAGCTTGAATCTCTCTGACAATATTGTCTTCCCCTGTAATTCTCTTTTGAGCTGTAAAAAGTGGTATGAATATCCGGTCGTCAAAATCGTTCCATCCAACAGAACCTTTTTCCTCCATAACACCAATCACGGTAAAACGCATATTTCTCATTTTTATTTCTTTTCCTATAGGATTCGTATCGCCAAAAAGCTCATCTTTAATTGCTTTCCCTATAACACATACCTTTGACCACGATTTCAGTTCATCTTCAGTGAAAAATCGACCATCTTTAACATGATGGTTATTTATAGACTGATACGAAGGTAAAGTACCTATAATGTCGGTTTCCCAATCTTTATCCTGATATTTAACAGTCATACTGCTCCTTACCTGGGGTTCCACATCTTTAATAAATTCCAAGTCTTCTTTAAGAGCAAGCGCATCCTCGTAGGTAAGCCCTTCTGACCGACCTCTCCACTGGAGAGCTTCTTCCTTACTGTCCGGTCTATGATAGTGTATACTTATGACGTTAGACCCTAATTTTTCTATCTGGGTGGTAATATTACGTTTTGCCCCCTCCCCGACGCCCATAACGCCAATAACCGCCCCAACACCTATAATTATACCCAGAACGGTAAGGAAGGAACGAAGTTTATTGGCAAAAAGACCTTTGTATCCCGAAACAAATCCCGAGATAATACTGCCAACCAAACTTGCGTCTCCCAGGTTTTCTTCAACAAAAACGGCCTTATTCTTTGATGATTTCCTTCTTATTTTTTCCTTTTCTATTTTACCATCCTTTATCTTGATGCTTCTCTGGGCGTAATCGGCAACAGCAGCATCATGGGTAACCATTATAACGGTTTTCCCTTCCTGATGCAATTTTTCAAAAAGAGCCATAATTTCTTTACCGGTTTTTGAATCAAGATTTCCCGTAGGCTCATCTGCAAATATTATGGATGGGTTGTTTATTAAAGCCCTCGCGATTGCAACCCGCTGCTGTTCTCCGCCTGAAAGTTCGTTCGGGTCGTGGTAAGCGCGCTTTTCAAGACCGACCCTCTGAAGGGTATTCATTGCCTTTTCTTTTCGTTCCCCCTCACCTACTCCGGAATAAAGAAGAGGAAGTTCCACATTGCTTAACGCGTTCATTCTTGGGATAAGGTTAAAGGTTTGAAAAACGAACCCGATTTTTTTCTTCCTTATATCGGATAACTCATCGTCGGTCAGTTTACTCACATCATGCCCTTCCAGGTAATAACTCCCGGAATTGGGTCTTGAGAGACAGCCGAGTATATCCATCATGGTTGTCTTCCCTGAACCGGAAGGACCTATAATCGATAAAAATTCTCCTTTGTTAACTTTAAGAGAAACACCCCGCAGAGCATGAACCTCTACATTGCTTCTGCAGTAAACCTTGGTAAGATTTTTTGCTTCGATTAATTGCATAATATATATTATCTGCCTGGCGGACGGCCGCTTCTCTGGCCACCGGGTGAAAATCCCCCAACACCAAAGCTTTCCTGCCCTCCGGATATAAGTAGCGTGTCGCCTTCCGAAAGCCCGCTTTTGATTTCTATTTTAACATCATCATCAAGTCCCGTGATAACAGGTTTAGGGACAACCTTACCTTGCTCGCGAGTCAGAACCATAGTTTTACCTTCCCTGTTTATTACGGCATGTTTTGGTATACAAATGACATTATCAGCCTCCCCGACGATTATATCAAGGTCTGCCGTCATACCCGGCCGAATTTTAACATCCGAGTCCAGAATCTCAACCTCGACAGGATAAATCACAAGATTCGCGTCTTCTGTACCAGAAGGCGATATCCTTTTAACCTCACCCTGGTATATTTTGCCCTTTATAGCGTCAAATCCTATATTAACTTTTTGTTCTTTCTGCAGTTTCCCCACGTCAACTTCGTTTATATTGGCTTTTACTATCATCTCATTCAAATCGGCAACCGTCATAATAGCAGTACCCCCACCCCCAATTGCCTGGGTTCCTGAGGTTATCATCTCTCCCTCTTCGACATTGATACTTGTTATCATTCCGTCAATGGTAGATTTGAGAGTAATATTGTCAACTCCCTCAAGGTCAAGGTTAAAGTTTTCTATATCCACATTCTCCTCGCCGCCGAGTACTACCCACAGTTGTTTCTTTGCAAGCTGAAGCTGTATTCTGCTGTTTTCGTATTGTTTACGAGCATCTTCTACTTCTTGCTCAGCAATAAAACCTTTCTCGTAGAGTGTTTCCATTCTTTTTAAGTTTCGCTCTGCTTCTTCCAAATCCAGATTTTTACTCTTTATGGATGCTTTTGTCTGAGCCACCTGCTGAGCTTCCTCAGGCTGAGGTTGTATTAGAACCAATTTTTGTCCTGTTTTGACCTTATCACCTTCTTCAACGAATAACTTTATTACCTTTCCGGCAAGCTCGGATTTTATGTCTATCGAAATAACCGGTTCCACTGTACCGCTTTCTGTAACTTTCTGAACAATAGTGTCTCTGCTCACCTGAACAGTTTTAAATTTAGGAGCTTTATTTCTGCGACTCCCGGCAATACGAAAAATCAAAAAAATAAGTATTAATGCTCCCAGAATAATTCCACCAACTATTATATGTTTTTTCTTCACTTTCATTCCAACTCCTCCTTATCATAAAGGACCCCAATTGCTCTTTTTAATAAAGCTTCGGCTTCGAGAAAATCGTATTTAGAACTAATAAAATTAATCTGCCCTTCGGTAAGAGCAACCTCAGCGTCTATAACTTCTGTTATGGGAGCAAGACCATTTTTATACCTCCCAAGAGCAGCTTTGTAACTCTCCTCGGCACTCGCAACCAGCCTTTTGGTTAATCCAATCTTCTTTGACGCGTTTTCCAGATTGATGTGGGCTGACTTTACCTCGAGTTCAACCTGCCTTTCCAAATCTTTATACTCGAGTCTCGCGTTGTTTAAGTCTATATTGGCTTTCCTGATAGCTCTAGATTTAACTCCTCCGTCGAATATAGGAAAACTCAAAGTTAATCCGACACTCCAGTCAGAATTATCATCCCAATTAGGCCTATTTAAAGGTAAATCTTCGAACGCAAAGCGCTCCGCGTTAAGACTGTACCCACCTGTTAGGGTTAATGTCGGTAATCTGTTAATCCATGCCATCATCATATTAAATTTACTCGCGGCAACCGAAGACCTCTCTTGTTCTATATCCGGTCTGCTCCTGTAAGCTACTATTAACACACTATCAAATTCCGGAACATCTAACTTCTCCAACTCCACATCTTCAATCGACAAGGGAAAATCGAGAGCGAGTCCCATTACCTCGTTTAATTCTGCTTTCCTTATCAGAAGCTCGCCATCTGTCTCATGCAAATTTACTCTGGCTCCTTCTAAAGCTGCTCGGGCTTTAAGTGTATCCGCTCTGGGAACCATTCCCAATTCAAATTGCGCTTTTGAGAACTCAAGCTGATACTTTTTTTGTTCAAGTGTGCTTTTTCTTAAATCTAGCATCTGAGAAGCCTTAAGTAAATTGTAATATCTCTCAATTACTTCCATAATAAGATCCATTGTTGTTAGTCGATAACCTTCTCTTGCCGAAGTAAGATTGGCATTGGTTCTTTCAACGTCGAGATAAGTCCTACCATTGTTAAACGGTTGTATCGAAGCAGAAAGAGCAAGATCATAATGATCGCTATTCCAGGATAAGGTATTATACGTATCATTAATATAATATCCCCCGGAAAGATTGACATCCGGAAGAAAACCTGCTTTTGCGTCACCAACATCTAGTTCACTTTTTTTAACACCTCCTTCCGCGATTAAAATAAGAGGCGAGTTTTCCAGAGCTATTTCAATACATTGATTGATCGAGAAGGTTTCCGGGAACACCCCCTCTTCATACTGCCCCGGAGAAGGAAAAATCGCTACGAAAAATGCGAAAAATAAGAAAGCAAATTTCTTCGACATTAATTTTAATCCAATTTTAGATAAATCATTACTCATATGACACCCTCCCGGGCAATTATAATCGATTTTAGACTATAAGCAATGGAACTAAGGGGTGAAAACAATAATATATATACATTTTCACCCCTTAGGAATCAAGAAGGGTAAGTTATTTTCCCATAGGACATCCGGGTTTCCCCTGCTCCCCGCGCATTTCAGATCCTCCATGTCTTTTTCCTAAAAACTTATGAAGAAACATTTTTCTTGCCTCTTCTTTTTTATCATCGGGAATGAGCTTATACATCTCTATTTTTTGTTCTATCATTCTCCTCGAAATTTTCTGTCTAAGGTCTGATATTTCATCATGAATGGATAAGATTTTCTTAAAATCAAGTTCCTCTTCGATCAAGACCTTTTCCATTTCCAGTTCTTTCTTTTCAATCTGGTTCTTTAAGTCAAGTATTTTCTCTTTGTTTTTCAACCTCATTTCTTTCATCTTCTGCAATACTTCTTCCTCTAAGTTCAATGAAGAAAGCCAACCATGATGCATTTTACCCATAGATTCTTTGTCAACCTTCATCTTCTCATACTTTTTTCTTTCTTCAGCTTGTACTGTTAAAGGTAAAACTAAAAACGCACTCATTAAGACATAAAACATAATCATAATATACTTTTTCATAATTGCCTCCATTTTTTGAATATGACCCAACAAACTTTGTATCGGTTCCAACAAAATGTAAAAATCAAATATCAAAATGTAAAATTACAAATCAAAGTTCAAAAACAAAAAAACAAAGAAGAAACGAATTACCCAAATATCACAAACCTAAAAAAATAAAAAAATCTGAGTATATCTGAGTTTATCTGCGTTCTATTTTCTTAGTGACTTGGTGTCTTCGTAGTTAATCCTATTGTCCATTAAAAGAATACGAGATAAATTCATCCACATTCTCTGGAATTACACTTGGATAAATAGTTTCAGTGACCGAGGATATAAAGGTCTCATTCCAATCAGGACTTGCAGGCTCTGTTTTAGAGAAATCAAAACCAATAACAAAAGAAAGTAAAAAAACTATGAATAAAGAGCCGGTAACAGCCAAGTTCCTTTTTTTTCTTCTGGATCTTTCAAAAATAACTTTTCCAGCTATCTCTTCACTCCAAAAACTACTTTGTATTCTTTTCTCTATTTCTTTATTTAAGCTATGCATAGATTTCCTCCTTAGCTAATATTTCCTTTAATTTCTCCTTTCCCCTGTGTATTCTTGACTTTACTGTTCCCCGGGAAATCGAAAGGAATTTTGCTATCTCTTTTTCATTAAAACCCTTTACATATAAATTAATAACACTTCCATATTTATCCGGAAGTTTTTTTACCGCGGTATTAAGTTTTTCAACTAAGTCATCTTTCTCCATCTTTTCTTCTACATTATTTTCCGAGCCATTATTTAAGTATTCCATATTCTTTTCAAAATACTTCTCTCTTCTTCTCTCTCCCGATTTTAATTTTTTATTCATCCTTATTGACTCATTCCTTGCAATTGTAAATAACCATGAAGACAACTTCGACTCTTCCTTAAATTTATTTTTAACAAGACTCCTGTACGCTCTAATATAAGTTTCCTGAACCACATCATCTATCGCATAATAATATTCAGAAAACAGATTTTTCCTAACTGCTTTTAAAACAATACCTTTTGTTTCCTCTATAATTGAGGCAAAAGCCTCCTGATCCATGACTATTCTTTATCTCTTTTAGTCTTAAATTCTTTCTTAAATTTTCTTTTCGGTTCAAATTCTTCAAGTTTTTTCGCCAACTTCTCCCGCTGTTCTTTTGTGAGAATAGAATGCATCTTAGCCAATCTTTCGGCAACAAAGCTGTCTGTTTCTTTCCTGTATTTTTCTCCCAAAACATGAAGTTCGTCCATAAAAGCAATGATTTCCACTTTCGACAAAGAGTCTCTTTTGACCATCTCGACAATCTTATTTTTAATATTCTCTTCTCGTTTCCTGTCTCGCATCATTTCAATCTGCTTTTCTGTTATTTCCATCTCCAAATTTTTCAATTCCTCAATTTGTTTCTCCGATAACCCTAAATCTTCCGCCATTCTATCTACCCTGCCACAACCTAATCTTGAAACATCTTCAGGACCTTCTCTATGCGGATGCCTGAAATGCGGTTTTAAGAAAGCTCTTTCTGGAGATTTCCTGCCACATCCGTTAAAAACGGCCAAAACAAACACTAATAATATAATAAATATATATTTTCTTTTCATTTATCCTCCTTTGTAGATAAGACCTTACAAACTCTAAATCGGTTCCCTTATTATACGAACAATTACCTTATTCCGCAATTAATCTCTTTAATACATAAAAATAGAGCACATAGCGCAGAAAAATCGTTGGAATGTAAAAATCAAATATCAAAATGGAAAATTACAAATCAAAGTTCAAAAATAAAAAAAGTGAAACAACGAATCACACAAATAACACGAATAGGTTTTCATTTTTTGCAGTTATGAGAAGAAATAATTTTGCATTTTCAATTGTCATTTTGCTTTTTAATTGTTGATATTTAATTTATCCCATATATAATAGCACAATTTCTTACTGGAACCTAAAGCACAACACCTGGGATTTATTGAAAGATTACTACTCCCTACGAACCAGAAAACTAAGACCTGAATTACTTTCGTTCCATATTTTTTACTCGTTCCAGGATCGACGGCCTTGAGGCTTCCATCATTTCGCGAAAATCTTCATAACGCATTGTACGCCCTTCAAAAGTACGTTTTTCAAGAGCCCCCAAGAAACGTCCCTTAAATTCTTCAAAGTAAGAGCCGTAAAGGTGATAGCTGTCAGCGAAGTGGCAGTATCGCCCAACTTTAACATCCTTACCTGAAATTTCTGAAATTCGCTTTGCGATTTTAGTTTGTAATTGAACAAGAGCAAATATGTTCATGAATGCAGCCTTATAAGCGTCATTCGAACGAAAACGGACATTCATATTCAGGAAAGATTCTCCGTCTTCCTCTGTAATACGGCACCAGAGACTTTGAAGGCAGGCAGGATCATAGCAGTCGTTGTCTTCCCACACTTTCCAGGTAATAGCTTGTGCTCTCCTTGTATAGGGCTTATCCGCCAGCTTCTGGCACATAATCTCAATTTGGTCCAAAGGTTTTACACTCGGCGCTTCGTACGCGAACAGTCGCTGATGGTATGTGTATTCCCAGCGTGTATCCTCCGGATCATTAGTATCCCGTACAAGATGATCCTTAATACCCTCACAAACTTCCATCACATACTCCTGCAAAAATTCAATACCCGCGGGAAAATCCTTATGAAGCATAGGCTCATTAAGAGGACTTGTAACGTTTATAACCATGGTCGCATCTTTACTGGGAGGATCACCAGGTTTATCATATTGAGTCTTGATATCACATCCATTCTCGTAAAGCGAGATAAGAGAATTCTCCCAGGCTTTTGCTATACAATCGCCTTCCACGTGTAAAACAGGTATACCTTTTGTATTTCCCTTTGTTTTTTTATCAGATGCCATAATTCACCCCCTGATTGAATATTAGAAAGAAACCTCAATTTGTCAATAAAAATAAGCTTGACAAATCCAGGAAAAACCCTTAATTAAATTATGTTAAATAGACCGATTTTATGGATATAGATAATTATTATAAGGAAATAGAAAACGAACTTAAAAATAATATTCTTCCCTTCTGGGATAACACAGTCGACGAAGAGAACGGTGGATTTTTAGGAAGAATTTTAAACAACGGAAAAATAATTAAAGATTCTCCTAAATCGGCCGTATTGAACACAAGAATACTCTGGACATATTCCGCCGTATTTAGAAAATTCAAAGAAGAAAGATATCTCGAATTAGCCCAGCGTGCCTATGATTATATAGAAAGGTATTTCCGTGACGATGAGAAAGGAGGAATTTTCTGGCTGCTTGATTATAAAGGGTACCCTATCGATACGAAAAAACAAATTTATGCTCAGGTTTTCTGCATCTATTCACTGGTCGAATATTACAAAATTTCCGGTAACCAGAACGCTCTAAAATGGGCAATTGAAATTTTCGAATTAATTGAGAAATACAGTTTTGACTCGGAACATCCTGGTTATTTTGAAGCATACGATCGGGAATGGAGCCCTACCGAAGATGTCCGATTGAGTGATAAAGACCAAAACGAAAAGAAAACCATGAATACACATCTACACGTACTTGAAGGATATACAAATTTCCTCACGATATGGAGAAGTGAGAAATTAGAAAAACAATTAGAACAGCTAATTTACATCTTCCTGGATAAGATAATAGATCCGAAAACGGGGCACTTTAACCTGTTTTTTGATGAGAGATGGATTTCAAAGTCTAATTTCTTCTCATATGGACATGATATTGAAGGAAGCTGGCTGCTCTATGCAGCTGCCGAAATGTTAGATGATGATGACCTGATGGAAAGGGTCAAAAAAGCCTCCTTAAAATTAGCAAATATAACGTTAAAAGAAGGTTTAGATACCGAAGGTGGAATTATGACTGAGGGAGATAGAAACGGAGTTATTGATACTGACAAAAATTGGTGGCCCCAGGCAGAAGCCATGGTTGGATTCCTGAACGCCTTTCAAATATCGAATGACAGAAAATTCTTCGAAGTTTCTTACAATTGCTGGAATTTTGTGAAAAAACACATAGTTGACAGGGAAAAGGGAGAATGGTTTTCCAGGGTAAACAGAAAAGGCACACCTAATCTATCTGAAGAAAATAAACTCGGCCCATGGAAAGCACCATATCACAACACAAGAGGTTGTCTCGAAATAATGAAAAGAATCAAAAAATTAAGTAGCATATCCCAGAACTTTTAGGGAACACTTGCAATAGTATCATCCACCAGGTTTCCCTCCTTATCAAAATGCAGGACTCGCTCAAGATTATCATCTTCATCGTATTCCATACGCAGAATTGCAGCTTCTTCATTTATTATGTTTTTCAAATTTCCATTCACATCTAAAAACCTGGTTTCCAGTAATTTTCCATCTTCATCATATTCCCATTGCCTTTTTGCAAATCCATAAAATTTGCCCTCTGTAAGCTTGTCAGATATATCATAATATTTCTGTTCCACTATATTTTCGTAAGCATCGAACTTGCACCGCATAATGGCAACACCCATATTATTTTCTTTCAACTTTTCATCTTTCCCCAAATATCTCGTTTCAACAATATTCCCATCTTCATCAAATTTCTGCTGTATAACGGCAACTCCGTTCCCTAACTCTGTTAATTTATTCGTAGCATCGAGATATCTTATTTCTATTATATCTCCCTTATCATCAAATTTCTGACGTAATACAGCAACACCATCCTTGTTTTCTCTCAAATTTCCTTTAGAATCAAAATAACTTCGTTCAATCATATTACCGTCTTTGTCATATTTAAACCTTGTTTCAAATCCACCCTCTTCGATTGCCATTCTTTTCCCCAAAAAGTCATAAAAAATGGCTTTACCTATCCGTCCTTCGCCATCAAGGGTCCAAGAGTACTGTACTGCACCATAAATATCTTCCGTAAATTCACCAAACGCGCCGCAATTCAACCTGGATTTAGGGTAATTATCTTCGTCGAATTCTAATCGTATGGAATAAACCCCATGTCTATCCCTAACAGGTATACCATTTACGTCAAAATATGACCTTCTCTCATATGTCTCAAAATGTTTGATAACTACCTGCGCAACATTATTTCCAAAAAAAGATCCTTCTCTAAGTTTTCCTCCTATAAGGTGATCCACATTTATAGGTTTTCCCTCCTTATTATATAAAAAACGATATGACTCTCCTTTATTTCCCATTTCAGGAGTTATTGGATATTCCCCTCTAATAGTATATCTTCCATCAATCGAAATCTTACGGTAGTACTTATCTTTTCCCTCATCTCCAGCACATCCGCTTATCAATAAAATTGTTGTTAAAGTAATTAAAAAAACGGATAAGAATGACTTCATTTTACCTCCCTATTTCCTTTTTATCACTTACTCTTAACCTTCGAGTTGACTCTTTCCTGTTCCTAAAATTAATTTCACTTCTATTAGAAGATAAGATTTTTTTAAGTATATTAAAGGAAAGAAAAAAGGCAAGCCCCTTATAAAAACAGAGAAAGCGAGAAGTGGTGTTTAACCTGACTCATCGCTTTCTCTGTTTTCGCTATTTTTTACTTTCTCTTAACTCCTCAGAATGAAAGACCTACTGAAAACCTGTTCACAAAATCAAAAACTCCGAATTCACTATAGGCATAATCCAGTTTAATATTAGTCGCATTGATACCGATACCAAAGGCCAATCCTTCTTCGTCGTATCCAAACTTATAACCCCCTCTAAGTATAAGTCTTTCTAATACAATTAACTCTCCTCCCAGATGATATCTCTTCGAATAATCCCGAGGATGAATTAGCTCAAAATCCACCATGAGAGAATGATCAGGATGCTCCCCAAAAACGTCCAGAACATCTATAGCTGCTCCCATTCTAAAGGTTAGGGGTAATTCAAACGAATTAGTTCGTCCTTGATCAAATTCATACCGCACCGCAGTAGAAAAATTCACAATTGACATTCCAATTCTAAGGCTTTTAAACCCGGGATAAAAAATAGTCCCTATATCATAGACAATTGTATGAGTCTCATTTTTTTCGCTCCAAACAGAATCGCTTTCGTAACTTTCCTTAAATTCGCTATCTCCTAAATGTTCGTATGCGTATCGCACGTTACCACCAATCATAAACTTTTCAGTCAATCTCCGAGCGTATGATATACCTGCAGCATATGATCCGAGATCCAAGGTATCTGTTTCTAAATAGCCAGCCTCATTAAGCGGGTCCGGATCAATGACTGTGCCTATAACATCTCCATAATTTGTATTAAGCACACTAATACCCACGTTACCAAAAGTCCCAAGATTCGCAACCAAGCCAATACCCTCTATTGAAGTTTCAGCAATCCACTCCACTTTACAGAGAGTCAAATCAAATTTCTTGTCCTGTAGCTGAGCGATACCGGCAGGATTATGAAAAATGGCATTGGCATCATCTCCAATTAAAGTAAACGCCTCACCCATTCCTGCGGCTCTGGCACTCATTTCAACATCCATAAATTTGAACCCTGCCTTACCGGCTTTCGTCATATAACCGTATAAAGAGTAAACAGGGAGTAAGAGCACTAAATGAAGTAATATAATAAGCTTTCTCATCTTCCCACCTACCTTATTATGACAAACTTAATGTTTATACTCTCGCCAGATTCAAAATCGGTAATATTAGCAATATAGAGACCACTCACGACATGCTGCGTTGCATCTGTTACCTGATACTGTTGTCTTGTCGGATTCGTCCAGGCTTCGTCTCCCGAACCATCTGTATGTTCAATGATCTTTACAAGATCGCCACTAAAGGTGTAAATTCTGATTGTACATTTCCCGGGCAAATTAAAGAAGTTAATCTTTTCAGATCCTGCTCCTTCTCCGTACTGCCTATACCTTGAAGCAATATTATAAGGATTCGGAACCACTCTGATATCAGCCAACTTACCCCCGGTTGGTCTTTTTAACGAAGCGGCACCTATTACACCATAAGTGTAATTCTGCCATCTGCCGCTTTCAAGAACCTCAGCAGTACCTGTCACACCATTTGGATCAACCGCCTCCGGATGAGTTCCGTCATCAAACGCGGCAACATAGTAATAGTAATCTTCGCCGCGAACCGCTGTCGTATCAATATAAGAATTTACATCAGCCCCAGCCTCGTATACCATTTCCCATGCTCCCATCACACCATCATTTGTAATATAAGGACCTGTCTGTGCACCTGTAGCACGATATACCTTGAATCCTGCAAGGTCAGATGGTATGTCTACTGCTTCATCATACCGCCAGTCGATTACGATTTGATCGGCTCCAGAGGTAACTTCGATCGACGGAGGTGGCGGCGGAACAGGAATATCATAATTATGATCAAAGTTCCACTGAGCGTTTATCGCATGCCTGACTGCAGAATCCACTGTCGAATATACCCACATGTCCTTAATCAAGTTAGCACGGTAAGATGTATAACCCTCACTCGGAGGATATTCCGTTGGCTGCCAGCGCGAGGGATAATTCCTGTACACGGGAGGTATATGAATAGTATCTGCCTGGTTAGGCAAATACGGAGCTGTCAGACTTATGTCATTTATATCCAGCGTATCACCACTCTGGGTTACGAATGTTATGGAGCTATCCTTCCACGCCTGACCAACTTCCCACGCAGCTTGTTCGGAAAGCCGTCCGCCGCAATCCGCCCATACAATCCTGAGAGAATCTCCATAGTCCAAATGGAAAGGACCCATACTTGCCACACCTACACCATGCCAGAAAATTAAACCATTTTGGTCCAGGTCGTTCCATTTTTCATAACCCCTCATATCGGTTGGTACAGGATGGTAGGTACCCGGGTAAGTCCCCGTCATATACTCAACGTAGGGATCGTAACTGGGATCCCCCTTTTCTCCGTATATCATAGAATTATATACTGTCTCCCAGCTACTTTCACCAGTTGGCGGATGCTGTAAAGAAGATTGTTTGAATTCAAGATCATCGGGCCCCCACATACCGTGTGATTTAGGCTGTGTTACATCGTCGGTTTCCGGATGGTTCCCCGGATTCCCATTCTCGGCACCGGGACCAGGACCCATCGCTACATCAGAAGATTGAGGAACATAGAGCATAACTTCACAACCGGAAGCCGCATCATCCAAATAATCACGATCCAGAACGTAACAACCAAAAGCATCTCCCTTCCATGGGGCACCCCCAGCCCTTTCCCACTCCATAGCCGGATAAGAAATCAGACAACGCACAGAATCCCTCGGTTCATCCCAATCAGGATAAACTCCACACCACGTATACCATTCCGATTTTTTCTCATTTTCAGAACTCACCGTCATTTCAAGTTGCCTCATAAAATATAAACTGTCTAACGAATAACCTTCCCGTTCGATCTCTTCGTCCAAATCAACATTTCCTGTATTCACGATTGTCCAGTCATAAACGATATACTGATTATGATGTTTGGAAACCCAGCTCAACACTCTCTGATGAATATCCAGACCCAACCAGTTTCTCGCGTGAGATTCTACCATAACATCAGCAGTTCCCCACACTTTATCCGGAGCGTAATGGTCGCCTATTCGAGGAAAATCTCTTTGAATGGGAATCCCATCAACCACAATGGCTGGAGGATAGTACCTGTGAAACTTATGGATAGTTATACCAATTGAATCCGGTACAGCAAACTGAATAGTATCCAAATTTGGTGCACCGTAAGGACAACCGCCCAATTTGATGGGAACGATCTCTCCGGTCGCGGGATCCCAGAAATCCCTGCAACCGAATCGGGAACCCGAGTTTCGGATCCAACTGCGCACCCAGCCTTCTTCTGGCTGACCCGACCTATCATCCTGCGCTCCATCGAAATACCAGGTTGCCTGATAGTTACCAAAGCTTGTCTCGCTTTGATCGCCAGCATCAGTGATTCTCGGGTGTATTTCTGATTGACGAATCCACTTCTCGGCACCCAAAACAGGGAGCGAGATAAGTGAAGCGGCAACGATAAACATTAAAATCAAATATGAAAACTTCTTCATTATTATTTCCTCCTTACCTCTTGGTTGATACTAAAAATCAACTTTCACTCCAAAAACAAAATAACGAGGGTTGTGGAAGGCAAGATGTGTCAAATTAGGATCATCAATATAGGGCTTATCTTCACTGTTAAAATCACCTAACTGATCATTTCCGCCCTCTCCTATGTCTTTATAATCCTCATCCTTATACAGGGGTAACTTTAAAGATCTTTTATATTTATCCTCGTCATCATCATTATAAAAGCTACCAGACGACGCATCCAAATGTTTCCAATCAAAAAGATTATTTACCTCGGCAAAGACGCTGAGTTTCGTGCCGGCAAAACTTATCCCCTTCTGGATTCTTGCCTGAACATTCCTATAGGCTTTCCACTGCAAATTTAAATACAGATCTTTGTTCAACGGATCGTAGGTCTCATACGCACCTGCTTCCCAGGTATAGTTAAAACTCAAATTGATGTTACCAAGTAATAGGCCCAAGTCCTCAGGAGTCAGAAACTGAATATTGGCATCTATTATCGGCTGCGCACGCGGAGTATACTCTAAAGTGTCCCACGCACCGCTCTGCGCGTCTTCAAGATAACTCTGGTAGCGCGCTTGTTTACCCGTATTTCCATAGCTCCTTACCCTATAATCATAGTTCAGCCAGCCTCTCACCCAATTTCCAAAGTCTTTACTTATTCTGAAGTCTATACCACGAATATCCTCATAGTTTACGTTTTCAGGTATCCTGTATCGAACATCTAAACCCACATAATCCACTGCTGCAAGCTGATTTATAACATCCTTGTAATAACCCGCGAGGTGAAGTTGAAACATATCCAAAATGTTCCAGTCAGTACCTAACTCGTAAGCCCTGGTAAGCGGCCAATCGATTTCCGGGTTTCCCAAATACCCAACATCAACGCGCTGTGAGCCCCAGAAGATCTGATACATATTATAAGATGCAGGCAGGGAATAAAAATCCCCGTAATTGAAATACAATTTAGCATTCTCTGAGATAGGATGCGAAATTCCAATACGAGGAGCTATTTTCAAATAACCCTTCGCCGGATGAGTTTCTGCGTTGGTAAGCAAATATCTTTTCCCCACCCTCGAAAAGTAATAGTCATAACTTGTCAAGTCGAACCAATCGATATTAGGATGATTCCAATCGGCTCTTAACCCGACATTCGCAACAATACCTTCAAATTCGATTTTATCCTGCATATACGCTCCTACTCGCATGGGAGCAGCTTCCCAATCGACAACCCAATTTTCACCAGGAGACTCCCATCTGTTTTTCCCATAGAAAGTATTCATGTCAGCATAGTTGTAATCAAGACCAATCTTTACTTCATTGAAAGTGTTAATTTGACTGGTAAAGTCAACTTTAAAATCCCAGGTATGCGATACTGAGGAATCAACAGCTCCAGCGCAATGCGCTCCCATATAGACACCATTTATCTGTACATCAGTACCTTCTAAATAATATCCATAAGGAATTTCAGTAACTTTTGCACCACCCGGCAACGTATATGTTGTAGTATCCCTCGGCTCAAACGTTTCATACGCGCTACAATATCTTTCATTACTCAAATGAGAAATCCTGACCGTATAGAAAGCGTTCTCACTTATTGCATGGTCAAAAGTAAAACCCTGCATATTGTAATAAACATCATATGGAGGAATAAAAGCAGGATAATATGCTGCGTGTTTCGAAGCCACCTCGCTCCTGAATACATCATCTCCTTTCGACAGATAAATTCCGCCTGCTCCTCTCGGTCCTCCCACAGGATCATAACCTACTCCCTGAACAAAATCAACAATCTGAGTACCGAGGTCACCTGGTGTTAAATAAAGACCATACGGTTGATTCTCCGCACCGAGCTCTCCATTCGAGCTTGCTGACACAGTGTTTTGCTCACCATACATCATATCAAAGCTTAATTTTACAGACTGGCTAACATGGGAGACCAATTTCACCATTGCATTTTGTTCAGTATAATAATCTCTTTCCACCGGAAGAGCAAACGCATCTTTGTTCTGCCTGTAGCCGGCATAAAAACCTAAATCTCCTAAAAATCCACCGATTACTGGAACAGGACCTCCAAAACCAGCATCCACGTTCCAGTCTGGTTTATCACCATACGTCCTCTCTCTCGCAGGACCGTCATAATCTTCAGGAACCAGTTCACCCGACCCTACAAGTCTCTGCGTCCACATAAATCTCTCACGTAAAGCTTCTGCACTATCATGATCCCCTCCGGCTTCTCTAAGCCAGCCGTTATCAAATCTAAAATAGCGCTCTTTAAGGTCAGTGTAGTAATCGCCTAAAACGGAATCTCCTGCACTATAAGCATCCCTTGCTCTTGTTGTAAGATCTCTTCCGCCTATCCAGCAAAGACTATCTTTTTCTAAAACGAAAGCTCCTACCCAATAATGGGTCGTATCATAAACAGAGACACCCCGGTGTTTCATATGAGCGGGACTGTAACGAAAATTAACCGATCCCTGATAGACATTGGAAGGTTCTCTGGTTACAATATTTACTAAACCCGAGCGGAGATTACCATACTCGGCAGCAAAACCACCCTTAATGACGTTAAGTTCTTTTACCATACTTAAAGGCGGCATCAAAGCAGGGGCATTTGTACGACCATCTACTAAATTCAAACCATCTGTCGTAAAACTAACCTGATCTATACCCCCTCCTCGCACATTCCAACCTTGAACCCCAGCCTGTCGATTAATATAATCCCCTATTTCATCAACAAACGGAACAGCCTCTATGTCTTCGCTTTTCGCGGAAATAGCGGAAGACGAAAGGTCCATTTTTATGATTTCCGCATTAGCTTTTACGGTAACACCTTCTCCCGGAATCACAGTGGGCTCAAGACTAAATCTAAGCTGGGTCGTGTGATCCGCGGTCACCTCAACGCCTGTCAGAGTAACACTTTCATACCCCATCATCCGCGCCTGGACATTATAAATATCCGGAGATACTCTTATAATGAAAAAATATCCATCCGGATTAGCCGCGGCTCCCATAGCAGTACCTTCGATCAAGACATTAGCTCCGGGTAAAGGTTCACCTGTTTGGGCATCTATAACAACACCTGCGATTTTTCCTGTAACTGCCGCTTTCGCGCTTGGATTAAAGGCAAGCAAAGACAAAACAACCAGCACTCCTCCTATAATCCATCTGGGCAACAATTCTCCTCCCCTTCTCGTACTTTTCATTAAAGCCTCCTTTCATTAGGGTTTACAAATTCGATTAAAACTGAAGACTGAAATATAGAACATTTGACAACGTCTCTTCTTACATTTTGAAATATAAACTCCGCTTTAGAAAAACTCAACTTTTTTACACCCCCCTGAAACCTCAGGTCAAACAGCTTAAAATATACCCACTCCTTAACCTTACCACATTATAATCTTTAGCCTTACTCATAAGCAACTTAATATCAGCTATTAGTATAATAAAAGAGAATTTTTTGTCAAGGGTAAAATTTCGGAAACTCGACACATCTTTAAAAAACATAGGAGAATAAAAAACTAATCATTGCAAGAGCTTGATAATAGTTACCGGCTTTTAGATTGTAAAAGAGGTGTCTCGGCTTCAGAAAAAAACCCCTTGACATTGGGTTTTATTTCATTATATTGTTATCCATAAGCATAAAAAGTTTTTAGTCAAACAAAACAAAAAAAATGGGGGTGTTATAATGCATTTAAGTGTTAAGTTGAAATTTGGCAAATAAGGCCTTTTCTTCTTTTGCGGAAGATAAGGAGGGAAGGCCGAAACGTTTTATTATGTGTTATTTAAGGAAGATCACCCATCATAGAATAATAGAATTAGATTACAAATTTATAGTTAAATGTAAATTCAAATATAAGAATGTAAGGAGGTTAATAAGTGAATAGACTTCCAATTTTAGCAAAAATGTTGTTGTTACTTGTTTGTTTTAGTGTTATGCTGTCCGCATATAATGCTGGTAGCGATCTTAATAATTATCTTATAATTCCTAAGGTGGAATTTTCTCCGACAATCGATGGTACGCTTGATGCTGACTGGACGTTCCCTGAGGTTGGAATGTTCGTCTATGTTACGAATGATTTTCCTGAGGGCGGCGCGGCAGATATGTCCTGCCACTATCGTGTTGCGTGGAACGATAATGGTCTTTATTTCTTTGGAAGAGTGTTCGATGATTCAATCGATGTGAGTCATGCAAACAGCTGGGAACGCGACTGCTTTGAAATCTATATCGACGGCGATAACAGCAAAGCAGCTTCATACGACGGAGTCGACGATATTCAGTGGAGATTTGTTTATGCTTCAGAAACAGCAGATGGAGGACAAGCACCCAATGCAGAAATAGCCTGGCTCGCAACCCCTAACGGTTGGGACTTTGAATTGGCTATTCCCGCTTCAGACCTGGCTGATACCAATATTACCCTTGCAGATGATGCTGTAATTGGTTGGGAAGTCCAACTCGCCGACAACGACGGTGGCGATAGGGAAAACATTGAAAAATGGTGGTCTAACAGCAACGATTCCTATTTGAACCCGAGCCTCTTTGGAACCGCGATACTTGGCGGCGCCGATCTCGTTTTAGAGATCCCAGAAGTAGAATTTGCTCCTACAATCGACGGTGTGATAGATGCGGACTGGGCTTTAGTCGTTCCCGAAGTTGCCATGACTGTTAATACAGGTGAGGCTTTACCAAATCGTGGCTTCAATGATTTCTCAACATACTACAGTGTTGCGTGGAATGCCAATGGTCTCTATTTCTTTGGAAGAGTATTAGATGATTCAATCGATGTGTCACACGCAAATAGCTGGGAACGCGACTGCTGGGAAATCTACATCGACGGAGATAACAGCAAAGGAGCTTCATACGACGGAGTCGACGATATTCAGTGGAGATTTGTTTATGCTTCAGAAACAGCAGATGGAGGACAAGCACCCAATGCAGAAATAGCCTGGATGGAAACCGAAATCGGTTGGGACTTTGAATTGGCTATTCCCGCTTCTGACCTTGCTGACACCAATATTACCCTTGCGGAAGGAAATGTAATCGGTTGGGAAACTCAGGTCGCCGACAACGACGGCGGCGATCGTGCTTACATGTCAAAATGGTGGTCTAATAGCAATGACTCCTATTTGAACCCGAGCCTCTTTGGAACAGCAGAATTGGTTTCAGCAGTTACATCTGCAGTATTCCCGGCTCTTCCAGCTGGACTTGCAGAAGCAGATCTCAATATAGAACTTTCCGTTCCTTCAGTACTTAGCGCAGTAGGCAGTGTTTCATACACGACTACGGCGAGAGGTTCTGTAAGCCTGAAACTCTACAACCTTGCCGGACAGGCAGTTAAAGAGCTGGATGGCGGAGTAAAAGCTGCCGGAACGCACACCGTATCCGTTGACGCCTCCGGTCTCGCAAACGGTGTATATATTTGCAAACTTGAAGCAGGAAATAGCGCTGCAGCTAAAAAGATGATGGTGATTAAATAGTTATTTAATCATACTTTATCGATAAATATGCCTGCGGTAAATTTGCCGCAGGCATATTTTTTTAACTACAGAAAATTCTTTTCTTAAGTATTTATCTTTTCACAAAGTTTATTAAGAAGACACTCTTCGCAATCGGGATTCCTCGGAAAACAGACGTTCTGCCCCAGAGTTACCAGAAAATCGTTATAAGATATCCACCATTCTGGTGGCAGTTTTTTCCTCAGGGCAAACTCCGTTTCTACAGGATTCTTTGTTCTGACATATCCGAACCTGTTGGATATACGGTGAACATGGGTATCAACGCATATACCCGGCTTACCAAAACCAATCGTTAAAACTAAATTTGCGGTTTTTCTTCCAACTCCCGGTAGTTTAAGTAATTCTTCTAACGTCTCAGGAACTTTTCCTTGATATTTATCAATCAAGATCCGAACCAACTCTGGTAGCCTTCTGGCTTTTGTACGGAAAAACCCTACAGGGTAGATTAATTTCTCTATTTCTCCAGGGGATAGCCTCATTATCTCTAAAGGAGTTGATGCCTTCTCAAACAACTTCTGGGAAGCTTTTCTTGTAACCGCATCTTTGGTTCTCGAACTAAGCACAGTTGAAATAAGTACACGAAAAGGATCTTTTGTCTTACTTGCTATCTCCGTTACAATGGGAGGTTTCCATTCACTGTATTTTTCTTTCAGTATCTTTAAAACCTTATTTATTGTTCTGTTATCCACAGGGAAATTATACCAGAAACACAGCAAAAGGCAACCACCACCCAACCCCTAAAAACTAATTGAACCACAAAGCACACAAAGAGCACAAAGTTTTTTATTGTCTTTCTACCCAACAACCCATTTCTTAACAACAAATTGCACGAATAGCACAAATAAATTTAAAAAATTAATTAATTTTATTAACGTAGAAAACATAATATGTTTTTATTTACATTTGTGTTATTAGTGTTATTCGTTGTTCCTAATTTGGTAGGATTAGGATGGGTTTTAAACAAACAAGTAAAACGTGAGTTTTGGTAGGGTGTAGTGGGCTTTGTGCTCTTTGTGTGCTTTGTGGTTCAAAAAAGGTGGGCGGTGGGGAGTTTTTATTCCTTGACAGATAAAATCGAATTAGTTATAATATTCAAAAAGGAGGAGATATGCGTAAGTTTATTTTATTGATTTTTTGTCTGTTACTTATTTCTGGTTGCGGAGGCGGTAGAACGGTAAAAAGGATAGCCACAGATGAAGTTACGGATCTCTCAGGAAGATGGAACGATACAGACTCAAGGCTCGTGGCAGAAAGCATGATTTCCGAAATGTTAGCCCGCCCATGGCTGATAGACTTTGAGCAGGAAAAATTCGAGAAACCTGTGGTTATTGTTGGGACTGTCAGGAACATGAGTACCGAACACATAAACGTAGAGGTTTTCATAAAAGACATAGAAAGAGAACTGATTAACTCAGGTAAAGTTGATTTTGTCGCTTCCAAAGGTGAAAGAGAAGAAATAAGAGAAGAAAGGATGGATCAACAAATGTATGCTTCCATAGAAACCGCAAAAAAGCTCGCCCAGGAAGTGGGTGCCGATTACTTTTTAATAGGTTCGGTTAAATCTGTCGAGGACTGGTTCGAAGGAAAGAAAGCCGTCCTGTATTCGGTAGACCTCGAACTTATTGATGTAGAGAAAAATCTGAAAGCCTGGATAGGAAACAAAAAGATAAAGAAATTCATCGAACAAAGCGGTTATAAATGGTAGTGAATGCTGCTTAAGCGTTTTTTTGCTGTTTTTTTAGCGATTTTTATCCTGTTTGTTATAGGCTGCGCTTACGTACAAACACAGGTAAAGCATTATAAAGGCATTGAAGAGGACTTTTCCTCCCATTTTTATAGTGGAGCGGCCGAGAAGATAGAGAAGGCCGGGCAAGAAGGCAAGTATGAGGGTAAGGACAAGGTTCTATATTATCTGGATATGGGAATAGCCTTACACTTTGCGGGAAGGTATCAAGAAAGCAACGAATATCTGAATAAAGCAGAAATCGCTATAGAAGAAAATTTCACCAAGTCCATCTCGAAGGTGATGATTTCTTTCCTGCTGAATGACAACGCTCTTGATTATGCCGGGGAAGATTACGAAGATATCTTTATCAATATAATAAAGAATCTTAATTATATTCACTTGAATAAAAAAGAAGATGCAATGGTGGAAATACGCAGAACGAATTTAAAATTAAACCGGCTGCAGGATAAATATGGCACTATGGCAGAAAAATTAGGTGAAAGCAAAAAACTTAAAGAAAGCGAAACCGAGTTTAGTTTTATCCCCGGCAAAACCAATATTAGATACTCCATTACCGGCAGTTACCTATCAATGCTCGGATACAAAAGTATGGGTGAATGGGACGATGCCGAAATTGACAGAAGAAAATTATTTGAAGCTTCTTCTGGCAGGTTGGAAGATTTTTCACAAGAAGTTTTGTCACCCTCAGCAGAAAATACAGTCCCCGTTTACACCATATGTTTCGCAGGAAAGAGCCCGGTTAAAATACAATCCACTCTGTTGCTTGACTTCGACCCGGACTTAAATATGGCAAGAGTTATGCTGCCGGGTAAAGAAAACACGGAAATTAATTCTTTCAGATACAAAGGTGATAACGAATTTCATCTAAAATTTGCGGTTCCGGAAATTGTAAGAAGAAAATCCAGAATCAGGCATATCAGGACTCTTGTAAACGGCAGGACTCTGGATGAATTGCACCCGCTTGAAGATTTCGGCCGTATCGCAGAAGAAACCTTCAATGTAAAAAAACCCATTATTTACCTCCGAGCTGCGTTAAGAACCTTTATCAAAGCTGCAATAGATGCTACGGCAAAAGAAGCCATTGATGAACATGATACAGGAAATATTGCTAAAGACAAAATTTTGGCAGGACTACTTAAGTTTACCGTAGATGCCGTAACCGATGCAACTGAGAATGCTGATCTTCGATGCTGGAGAACTATGCCCGGGAGAGTTTACGCCGGAAAAATCGATCTTGTGCCGGGCGAATACGAAATCGCCTTCGAATATTTAGATGAACACGGCAATGTGGTTGACCTGGAGAAAAGAAGAGTTCTCATAGACAAAAACGATATGAACCTAATAGAGGGGGTGTCGTACAGATGATTAAAAATCTTTGCATTTTAGGATTCCTTATATTTATACTTTTGGGATGCGCTTCAAGCGCATCAAGTACTAAAACAAATAATTTCCCTGAATGGATAGAAAATCCTGACGCCTTATATCCAAAAAGGTTATATCTGGCTGAAGTAGCGAGCGGAAGTTCTCTCGATGAAGCAAAACAACGTTCGATTGGGTCTCTTTCCAATATTTTCTCCGTAAACGTAAAACTTGATAGAAGAATCTTAGAAGCATACTCGGAAAAGAAGAAAAAAGACCAAGAAATGGATTGGGAGCATTCCGTAAATCTCGTTAACAGAAACGCTCTTACAAGCGACAATGAACTCATCAACGTAAGAACGGGGAAAACCTACTTTGATGAGAAAACAGCAACCTTTTACGTTCTTTCTATAATAAGTAAGGCGGAAACCGAAATGCTTTATCTTGAGGAAATACAAAAAAACGATAAATCACTAATTCGTTTTTATCAGGAGGCGGGTGACGCTGAAAACAAAATCACAAAACTTATTTATCTTAAAAAATGCATGGAGATAATCAAAATCGGGGAAGCTCTCCGTTCGATTCATCAAATTCTTTCCCTAATGGGTGATACCCCGCCCTTGCCCGTTCCAAAGGAAGACATCCTGGTCGAGTTACAAGGATTAAAAAACATTACAGTGGCAAAAATAGAAACATCGGGCAGCGAAAAGGAAAAACTATCCGCCTATTTAAGAGAGGTAGTAGATCAAATAGGTTTCAGTACGGGAGAACAAAATCCCGATATTATAATTAAAGGTGCCCTTGATATAACGCCTCTTGATTTTCCGCGAGAAGGAAATTTTGTTCGCTGGGAACTTACCGTCGATGTGACGAACGCAATGACTGGTAATACAATGAATACATACACAGCAAGCGCAAGGGAAGGACACGTTTCACGTGAATCGGTCAAAGGAAGAGCCTTAGATAAGGTCAAGGAAGAACTTAACAACAACTTCTACGATAACTTTACCGCTTTTTTAAGCGAATCCTACGAACAATAGCTTTATGCGATAACCACGTTTTATACGGTAAAAAATTTAATTTCGAAGAAGTCCTAAAAATAAAAGGAGTCAACCATGTTTCACAAAATATTTAAATATTCATGTTTATTACTTCTAATTTTAACATTAAGCTGCACACGCAAATCGCCTAAAACATTGGAAGCTAAAGTGGTTGATAAAATACATGAATTAAACGGCTCGGATAAAGATCCGGAAACCTTTGCCGCACCCGAAGGCGAACCCCTACATCTATATCCACCTAAACTAAAACTTTTAAAAATATCTGCGGACACAGTATACCTCACGGTTATAAACGACTTTTACTTAACCCAATCCATGGGAACAACGGGAGCGGAAGATTACATCGTCAACTCGGGAGTTTCACTTTTAGAAATCGACGGGATCAACTATGTTGATTTTAGTTTTGATATGGGCGATCACGCCTACCCGGGAACTTTTTCCAAAGCCGGGTACATCCCGAAAGAAGAATAATTCATAAACTATACCCCGAGGCCCAGAAACCCCCAAGTTATTACCTGTTCGCCTTTTGCTTCTCTCTTTTAATTATAAAAACTTACAAGTACTTAAATTTCTAAATTCAAAAAAATATGCCTGTTGAGCGATTTGGCACAGGCATATTTATTTATTAAAGATAAAAAACTATTTATTTAAGCACCAGCACTTTTTGGGTGGTATTAGTACTACATGCCTCAAGTCTGCATAGATATATACCATTTGCGAAATCGGATGCGTCAAAATACATAGTATATGTTCCGGCACTTCTTACACCATCAAAGATAGATCTAATTATCTGTCCGGCTATGTTGTAGAGTTTCAGTTTTATAGAACTTCTTGCCGGTACAGCATACGAAATAACCGCTCTTGAGTTAAAAACTGAAGGAACTGAAAGTTCGATATTTTCCCCTAATGATTCTGGAGTCTCCAGAACTGAGCTATAATAATTGAATCCTGCTGTACCAAAGAGGCTTGGGTTCAAATAGGAGTCATTGCTGTTAGACCACCATTTTGTCATGTAAGCACGATCGCCGCCGTCGTTGTCGGCGACCTGGACTTCCCAACCAATTACAGCACCTTCCGTAAGGACAATATTGGTATCAGCAAGGTCAGAAGCGGGAATAGCCAATTCAAAGTCCCAACCGATTTCGGTTGCCATCCAGGCTATTTCTGCATTGGGTGCTTGTCCTCCATCTGCTGTTTCTGCACCATAAACAAATCTCCACTGAACATCATCAACTCCATCGTATGAACTTCCTTTGCTGTCATCGCCGTCAATGTAGATTTCCCAGCAGTCGCGTTCCCAGCTATTTTGATGACTCACATCGATTGAATCATCGAACACTCTTCCAAAGAAATAGAGACCATCATCGTTCCACGCAACACGATAGTGTGCAGACATATCTGCAGCGCCACCCTCAGGAAAATCATTCGTAACATAGACGAACATTCCAATCTCAGGGAACGTCCAATCCGCATCCAGCTCACCATCGACTGTCGGAGAAAATTCTACCTTTGGAATTACCAGAATATTACTGATGACACTGCCAGCTCCTCCAAACGCTCCATAGTATAACCATGGATCCGGCGGTGAGTCCGCGTTAACAGATAACACAAGGCGAAAGCAAACAAGCAACAACAATATTCTTGATAAAATTGGAAATCTTTTCATGTCTTACCTCCTTGATATTCTTATATATATTTTTTTGAATATTATAATAAGTATTATAATGTATTAGATTCCATATGTCAAGAAAAATTATTAGTTTAATGTCCACAGTCGTCAGGCAAAAAAACATTTGTGTGATTCGTGAGATTTACAGTCAAACATAGCGCTTGGCTTTTGGCCTTTTGCTTTTTGCTATTAGCTTAGAAACAAAAAAATCTCTGTGTTCTCCGTGTGTTCTTTTTTTCTCTGTGCCCTCTGTGGTAAACATTTAGGATTTTGGATTTTGGGGTTGGGATTTAGTGAACTTGACAAAGTTTTTTTGTATTATATACTCATTGATGTAAATTAACAACAAAAAACCTTTTAAAGGAGGATATAATGAAGAAATTTCTTGTTTTTGCTTGTTTATTTCTAATCAGCAACACACTCTACGCACTCGACCAGGAAGAAAAGGCGAAAAAGTCGGATGATATCGTGGTAATCGAAACAGATTTCGGAGAGATCCAATTTGGCTTGTTCAGAG
>Ga0307437_1000216_pt1 | contig 47659 bp, 34 predicted proteins | sample SalMarWE160390MG_FD_202146 | JGI IMG/M metagenome (GOLD analysis project Ga0307437, IMG submission 202146) | Salt marsh sediment microbial communities from the Plum Island Ecosystem LTER, Massachusetts, United States - WE1603-90 | ecosystem: Environmental > Aquatic > Marine > Intertidal zone >...
CGGCTTTATGACTTAACGCTAAGGCCTATACCCTCGCACAAACTCCATCCGCTTCTTCAAGGCCGGGTGGTCATAGAACCAGAACTCAATCAGCCAGTGCGGGTCGGGATCGGAGAGGTTGAAAACCAACAGTTTGTCAAATGCAATGGCCGCTGACTCGCCCGAAACGTCGGTTATGTCTATACCATACTTGTCGGCCTGACGCTCAATTATGCGGCTGACGCCGTTGGTGATTGGCTGGAAGACAAACGTGATTATCGTCAGGTATATCATCACCAGCGGCAGGGAAGCAATATCGGAGAGCCGGTTAAACCTGAAACGCACTCTAAAGCGATTTATCACTGGCTGGATTGTCCTGCTGGTGAGCCACAGGGCGAAGGCAATAAACAAGATTGCCACCAGCAGCCCCCACCAGACGTGGTGCATAACGTAATGCCCCATTTCATGCCCCATGACGAACTTGATCTCGTCATACTCGAAGTTGTCAATCAAGTTGTCGTACAGCACAATCCGCTTGGTGCCGAACAGGCCGGTGACGTAGGCGTTGATCTTGGTTGACTGCTTGGAGGCATTGACCTGGAAGACGTCGGAGCCTTCGATGCCGGCTCTGGAGGCGAGTGTGAGGATTTCCGATTCAAGCTGCTTGTCTTTCAATGGTTCAAATTTATTGAAGAGCGGCGCAATCACTACCGGCGCGATTACGATAAGAAAGACAGCTATAGGAATGGCGCCAATCGAGAACAGCAGCCACCACTTTCTGAATTTCCCCACAAGCCAGTAGAAAAACCACATCGGGATGATGGCAATAACACAGCCGATCAAAAGCGACAGCAGGTCTTCCCCCCACCACTGCATGAAGGTCTGGTTCATGAAACCGTAGTTGTTTTCAACAATAAAACTTCGATAGATATGAAACGGAAAGCTGAGAATATAGTCGGCCACAATGAACATGATCAGAAACAGCCAGACGATGAAGAATCGCTTCCGGGCGACCTTCGCCCAGTCACGGATTTTCGCAGAGAAGCCGGTGACCAATAAAAGTGTCAAGACACCGAGGCTGACAAAGAATTCCACAAAGCGCCAGACGTTCTTGAATTGCGAATAGGAGATCAGCTTCGCTCTGCGCTCTACAGACATCGGATACAGCGGTTCTTCGGTAGTTGCAGATGACTTAGATTGCCTACTTGTGTCGACTGCTGCCGAATCAGATTTGGTCAAAATGTCGTTGACAACATCCGCCGCTGCGCTGTCAGATTGTGCCAATACTGCCAGTGCCAGTAGTAACAAGAGAAACAAAGACAAACAGCCGGTCTTTCTCACGATTCTCTCCCAATTTGAAAATGGCGCAAGTTAGACACAGACAACGATACTATCGACGGATTCGTGATTCAAGCAAAATGTCAAGCCCCAAGTGGGCTTGACCTACCGAACTGATTGTCAGAGCCATGCTTATTAACAAAAAACCGTTTGCCCCGGAGATCTATCACTTGACATAGAAGACGATATCTACTTTACTACGAGACGATCTTCTTAATTGCCTCGATTACTTCTTCCTGTTCCTCGTCCGTGAGTTCCGGGTAAATCGGGAGGGAAAGCACTTGCGAGCCGGCCTGGTTGGTAACCGGGAAGTCATCCGCTTTGTGGCCCAGATAGGCAAAACACTCCTGCTTGTGAAACGGCACCGGATAGTAAATCACACAGCCGATACCGGCCTCCTGCAGTTTGGCCTGCACTTCATCACGGTTTGGGACGGCGATTGTATACTGGTTGTAGATATGGAAGGTGGTGTAATCCCTGACTACCGGTCGCTTGAGATTGGTAAGGCCTTCAAAGGCCTGGTCGTACTTTTTCGCGTGTTCGATCCGTTTTTCGGACCATCGCCGCAGGTGAGGCAGTTTGACAAGCAGGATAGCAGCCTGTATTGTCGCCAAGCGGGAATTGTAGCCTACAATTTTGTGGTAGTACTTTGGCTTGGAACCGTGGACCCTGAGAATGCGGCACAGGTCATGACTGGCATCATCATTGGTCACAATCATACCGCCGTCACCCCCAGCGCCAAGATTCTTGGAGGGGAAAAATGAGAAGCAGCCAAAATCGCCGATCGACCCGGCTTTGTGGCCTTTATACTCCGATCCGATCGTCTGGGCAGCATCCTCGACGACCTTGAGGCCGTGCTTTTTGGCAATATCCATAATCGGGTCCATGTCTGCCACCTGTCCAAAAAGGTGCACCGGCATGATGACTTTGGTTTTTGCTGTTATTGCCGCTTCAATCAAGTTGGGATCGATATTGTAAGTGTCGGGCTCGATATCGACAAAGACCGGTTTGGCGCCGAGGCGATGAACGACACCGGCCGTGGCAAAAAAGGAAAAATCGGTCGTGATGACCTCGTCGCCCGGCCCAACCCCGGCCGCACGAAGGGCTAGCAATAAGGCATCAGTTCCCGACGCCACGCCGATAGCATGTTTAACCGTGCACAGCGTTGCGACCTCTTCTTCCAACTTTTTTACTTCAGGCCCAAGAATGAACTTGCCATGCGTTAAAACGTTTATGACGGCAGCATCAAGCTCCGGTTTCAATTGAACATACTGACGACTCAAATCCAACAGGGGAACAGCCATTTTTTCTCCTTACTCGACTTGGGGTGCTGTTATGCGACCCCGCATGACAGCCATTTCGATATCAGGTGTCAGGCAGAGTCGCCAGACACCACCAAAAATAAATGCAACTTGTTGCTAATCGTCTTTCCAACCCTGATTTTCCAACAATTGCTCCGGTGGCACGTCGCGGATGACCTTGGCCGGGACACCGGCCACGATCTTTTTGGCGGGGGTATCGGAAGTTACCAGCGCCCCCGCGGCCACGAGGGTGTCCTCGTTTATTACCTTGCCGGGAAGTATCGTGGCGTTAACGCCGAGACGAGCGCCTTTTTTGATAATCACTCCTTTGAAGTGCTTGAAGCGCTCTTCGGTGCGTCCAACGTAGTTATCATTCGAGGTGGCCACGCAGGGAGCGACAAAAACCCGGTCACCAAGTTCCGAATAGGCAGTTATGTAGACATTGGTCTCCAATTTTACATACTTGCCTATCTTGCAGAAGTTCTCAATGGCTACGCCCCGCCCGACGATCGTGCACTTGCCGATCGACACCTTCTCCCGCACCGTGGAAAGATCGGCGATCAGCACCTTGGCAGCAATTTCAGATCCGCGGTATATCACTACGTTGGTGCCGATTAGGCAGTTGGAACCAATAGTGCATGGCGGCAGCTCCTGATCGGAGGTCATAACTGAGATCACCGCTTTCATGGGACGTTTGCCGATCACGCTGCCGTCGTCGATCCGAACGTGATCGCCAATCCGGGTGTCATCGTGAATGGTCACATGGTGACCGATCATGCACTCTTTGCCGATTGTTACGTTTTCACCGAAAACACAGAATTCGCCGTGCCGGGTTTCCGAACCGATTGAGGCTGAGGGAGCAATCACAGAAGTGGACATAGGTCATCCTCATCTATTTCTTATGAACCCGTGCGGACGGCGGACGAGGACGTGCGCCGCCCACTGGTTCTGTATCCTGACAAGTTTGGCCATTGTTTTTACAGGTTGACCGGCGCGCCCCCCGCTTCCAGGGATTGCTGTGCCGCATCGAGAACTTTCAGCACTCTGAGTCCCTCCGTGCCGTCAGAGCGAGGCCGCTCCCGCTTCTCGATACAGTCCAGGAAATGGCGGCACTCCTCGCCCAGTGGCTCCGAGGACTTGATCTGCGGAATAACTATGTCACCTGTCCGTATCGAGAGATACTCACCGTAGGTTTCATAGTCCTGCCGGGTGGCCACGCTCTTGTCATACAGGCGGATCTTTTCACCGGCCTGACTGTCGTCAAACACGGCCATTTTTTTGGAACCGACCACGACCAGCTTACGGTCCTTGTGGGGATCAAGCCAGCTGACATGGATATGGGCCATGGTGCCGTCGCCAAAATGGAGGGTGGTGAACACGACGTCTTCTATGCCGGGCTGGAGGTAAGCCGAGCCGGTGGCGGTAACTCGCACCGGGTCTTTTTCCAGTAGGTACAGGATAATGGAAATATCGTGCGGTGCAAACGACCAGAGGGCGTTTTCAATCTCGCGCACCTTGCCTAAGTTAACCCGACTGGCGTAGAGGTAGTACACCCGGCCAAGTTCGCCGCTGTCAATCTGTGCTTTCAAGTAGATGGTGGCCGGATGGTAGACCATGATATGTCCCACCATCAGGATGCGATTGGCCTTTTCCGCTGCCTTAACCAGCTTCTCTCCTTCTGTCACCGACAACACCAATGGCTTTTCGACAAAGACGTCCTTCTGTGCTTCTATGGCCGATATGGCCATCTTGAAATGATCGGCGGGAGGCGTGGCCAGAACAACGGCCTCGATATCGTCCCGCTTGAGGATATCGTCATAGCTGGTGGTTGTTTCCACGCCGACATAGTTCGCCTTGGCGTAGGCCAGCCTCTCTTCGTCCTGATCGCACACCAGGACGAGGCGTCCTGCGGACAGGTTGTAGAAGTTGCGCAGCAGGTTTTTCCCCCAGGCTCCAATTCCGGCGATGGCTAAATTCTTCATACCTCGTTATACCTGCAATTTGGGTTTACGTTCTATTGGCCTTTTTTACCCCGGGCAGCCATCCGAAGAAAGCTTCGGCAAAAAACAGAACCCGGGCGTAATCCTCAGGGTTTTTCTGCTTCAACCGAGCCAGATATTCCAGGAAAGCAGCCATAAAAACAGCAAAAAGGACTGAAACACCTAAGGTCCCACCGATGATCAACAGCCGCTTGGGTTTACTCTTGGTGTCGGGCGGCTTGGCGCGATCCAGTATGGAGATGGTCGACATTTTCTCGTTTTCCTGTATTTTCGCCTGCTCCAGTTGCTCAAGCAGAATCCGGTACAGGGACTCGCCCACCGTGACCCGGCTGTACAGGACCTCATACTGCCCACGCAGGGTTGGAATGGAAGCGACCGGCAGAGAAAAGAACGAGCTGTCGGGATTGCTCTCTTCCAGTTGCCTAAGCTGTTCGCTGACCAGGCGTCGGCGGCGTCGCAACTCAACCAGCTCCGGATTATCTTCGGCAAGATTCCGTTCACACATCTTCAGCTCCATATCCAGCTCCGTCAGGGTTATCTTGAGTTTGATGGCCTGTTCGACAGCAAGTCTGGTTTGCTCATCAAAATCGACCGCACGGTTTTCCAGTTGAAAGACCTCGAACTCTTTCCGGGCGGAGGCCAGTTCCTGCTTGACCTGAGCCAGCCTCTCCTCGATGAAGCTTCTGTTTTGACGAACTCGTTCAAGGGCAATCTCCCGGTTGACCCGGTCTAGCTCTTCGACAAAAGCGTTAACGACGTCGGCCGCCACGCCGGGGTCCTTGTCCTCGAATGAAATCAGCAGCAGCCCTTCGTCGGTCACTTTGAACTCCGATCGGATCATTAATACATCGTAGGCTTGCTTAAAATAATCGGCGGCAAACCTGGTTTTCAAGTCGAATTTCTCGATAATCCGCTCCGCAATGGTTCGACTTTTCAGTATCCGGGCGTATACGTCAGAAGGAGTTACCATAACAGGAAGATCAACCCCTTTTGTGATCGATACCACCTCTGACAACTGGGCCAGCCCCGGGACGGGCAGCGCCAGGTCCTTGGGGGGTAAAAGCAGTGCCGACGCTTGGTACCATTTCGGGAGCACCAGGGCGACGGCAACGGACAGAAGCGTTGCCACAATCACAAAAACAATAATAAACAGCCGCCGCCTGGCCAGCATCTCAAGAAGCAGCCAGAAGTTGTTGGATTGGGCCTGGCTCATCTGAGTTCCTCACGAACGTTGACAATGATTTCGTCCCCGTCATGAACCAGCACCTCGAACGAATGGGAAGAGGTTATCCTGGAAATACGGTTGTAGATATCGATCCGGCTCTTGTCGGCCGTTGGAAGAAAGCCACCGGCAGCAGCAATGTAGAACATAGCGCTCTCATCTTCGCCAAATGGGAACAACCCCGGATTATGAACCTCGCCGCTGACCTTTACATAACCGACTTTCACTGGAACAAAGATGGAGTCGTCCGGCTGAAGAACTACCGCTTCAATATTTTCGTCAGTTTTGACCACATTGGAAATGGCGTATCTCAGCTCCGTGGTTCGTCCCCACTCATCAACCTCCGCCCTTCTGAAGATGGTAGTACGGCGGCGGCTGGCATGGGAGGTAAAATCTCCGGCCTGCCGAATGAGTTCTTCCAGCGTCATGCCCTGATGGTACTCGTATTTGCCGGGGTTGGAAACGGCTCCGAAGATAGTCAGACGGTCTTTTTTGCTCCCAGCCGATTTGGGTGGAACTAATATGATGTCGCCGGCCTGGATATTTTTCTTTTGGTTGCTGCTTTGCTCGCGGTCACCGATGATTCGAACAGCGCCGATATCCCCATTGCTGCGCACTCCCCCGGCGAGAGATAAAAGCAGATTCAGATCGTCACCGGGTACGAGTTCTATCTCTCGTGGATTGTTTACCTCACCTACCACCTGCACCAATTCAGCCGATTTACTGGGCACGTAGACACTGTAGCCGGCGTAAAGACAGGGATTGGCCGTGTTGTCACCCAGGTAGTCGGCTTTGTCCAGGTCGACGATAATTTTCTGCGGCCCGCCGGAGAAGATAATCCACCTTCGTGAACCGGTACGGATAACCCCCCCAGCCGAATCGATTATCTCCGAGACCCGTAGGGAAGTATAGGCGGTGTACAGGCCGGGTGCTGCGACCGCCCCGCTGACAAGGATGCCGACTTTTGCGGGTTCCGTTACTGAAATGGCCATCTCGTCAACGTTATACAGCTCTCGTAAGGCCTTTCGAAGAATGCCCTTGGCTTCAAACAGCGTCTTGTGGGAAAGGTTGAAGACGCCTAACGTTGCATCGACAACCTTGCCTTCTGGATCAACTGAGAGCGTCAGGGGATCAAGTTTGGCTTTAATGAAAGTCACGATCAACTTGTCGCCGGGCCGGATCAGGTAAAGACTCTGATCAATCGGCTGATCAAAATACCGGTAGCCGTCGCCCAGGCCGACCCTGGTGTCGTCGGCACCAGGCAGCATCTGTCCGAATGCAAATGAAACCAGAGCAAAACAGAAAACACTCCACGCTGCCGAAAAAACTCTCAATATCTCCTCCGCGCATAGCCGATCAGTTCGGCTATCTTAAATTCAACCGTCAACAATAGTCAAAAGAATAGGCAAAGTCAACCGCTGCCGCGATGCCCCTTGAAGTCGCCTGCCGCTACGATTCACCAACGCCGCCAGAGAACAATGAGTGCCAATGCTGTGATAACAGAGACGGCAAATCCGTGAAAAAGATAGGGGGGGCAATATTCCAACACCACCCGTTGCGGACCCTTTTGAAAAGCAAAGGTTATCAAACCCTGCTCCTGCCAGAGACGGCGTCCATCGACCGCACGCCATCCGGGGTCGTACCCCATGCTGATTACCATGTCTCCTTCATGCTGGCCATCAATTCCGTACACAATTCTATTGGGCGTGTAATGTCGGTTGACAACCTGGGCTTCGCCGTGAAGAATATGCTCCATAAAAACTCTGTCGTCAGCGCCGACCAGTCCCCGGCTTGGATGATAGGCAGGCACCCAGGGTGTTACCAGAGAACCCCGATTGGCCAGGTAGTTCTCGTAGGTTCTGGACTCCCGGTCAATGACGTGTGTGAAAACCGGCGAACGAATGATCTCCTTTGGTTCCCTTGTAAAGGCGCTACTCATGATCGGCCAGACCAGGAAGAGGTTAGTGAAGATAACAACGACGACGACAGAATTGAGAAGGGGACCCAGCAGCTTCTGTCTGCGGTGGCCGACTGTTCGCTCTCTGATCGAGTCAAAACCAAAGCCACCTAAGATAGAAACGGACAAAACCACAAAGTGGAAGGCGCGTCCCGTACAGCGGGCTGAGGAAAACCCCGGCAGATGAGTCAAAAGCATCCAGGGTGAGAGTAAACCGAAATTGCCCAGGCCCAGAAGCAAAAAAAACAGGGCCACAATCAGCCAGATTCTGTGCCGTCTGAAATGAAGGAACAGCGCCATCACGGCCAACAGCAGCAAAAGAGGAGAAATGTAAGCTCCATACTCATGCCAGTTCCAGTACTGCTGGGGGAAATTCCGCGCAAACAGGGAGTGCTTCAGGCCGAAGAAGATTGACCCCAAAGCAGTGATCGGGATTGACTCATCAGGATTACCTTCCCACTTGTTTTGGATCATGTATGCGACCATGGGGACAAACTTCACTGCCGCCAGACCTAAGCCCGCCAGAACAGAAACAAGCAAATGCTTCAGGTAGGTAATCTTTTTCGTCTCAAGAGAATACAGCCCGAAGAACAAAGCAGAAAACAAAAGAGTGTACAAAAGCACAACAGCCGCGCTGTTGCCCAGTACTATCAGGGCCAGAACAGCTCCCGCAGAAATGACGTTTCGTCTATTCTTGGAAGAGTTCATGACGAAGTAAACAAACCACGGCAGAAAGCAAAAATGGGTAAAAGAAATGTGCCCTTCGGCAAAGTGCAGCGCAAAATGCACTGACCCAAAGTAGGCAAGTGTTGTCATCATTGCGGCCCACCGAGATATCCCCAATGACGTGGTCAGACGGTGGCTCCCCCAGAAGCCCAAGAAGTAACATACCAGCACCTGGAGTTTAAGTCCGACAACGGCTCCGAAGATCAGGTAGAGCAGCAGGAATGGCGAAAGCACTGCAACTTGGGGATGATGAAAGAGAATATTCCCCCCACCGAGGTAGGGATTCCAGAAAGGGAACTGACCGTAATGCACAATTGTGCCGGTCGGCACGGCGGCGAGAGTGGTAAACATGTCCCAGTCACGCACCCCCCAGAAGTCGTACTTAAGAAGAAAGGGAAGTGTATAGTACACGGCCAGAAGGAAAAAAATCGCGGGGATGAGAAGTTTTGTCTTTTTTGGCGCCATTCTTTGCGATAACTTATTGCACTACTATGCGTTTTACCAACTTTATGAGCTATTCCTACTTCAAAAGCAAACGCTTTTTGCTGCCAACATTGCTGTGGCTGGCATTTGTTCTCTTTTACCTTGTCCTTTTTGAGGTGGGAGAGTCGAAATACTATTCTCTGACAAGAACGCTGATCCAATGGGACGGCCAGCACTACCTGTCGATTGCCCGTGACGGCTACGAGAAGTTTCCCTGCCCCTGGGACCGAAACTACATCTGCGGCAATGTCGGCTGGTTTCCATTTTACCCTCTTGTCGGGCGGCTTGTCGGCCAATTTGTTGCACTCATTGGCGTTGATATTCGAGTGGCAATGATCGCTACCAGTTGGCTGGCTTTCTGGCTGGCCCTTCTGGTTATGTACCGGCTTATTGAGAACAGATTTGGCCACAAAGTGGCGCTCTTTTCACTGCTGGCCCTGCTGGTGTTCCCATCGTCTTTCTACTTTTTGACGGGTTTTCCGTATTCGGTTTATCTGCTGTTGGCTGTGCTAGTGTTTTATCTGCTGGAAAAGGAACGATACGGAACCATAGCCCTGTTCTCAGGTATGCTGGCAGTAACTTATCCGTCTGGAGTTGTGATCGGTCTGCCGATTTTGTACACGCTGATATCGAAATGGAAGGAGCTTGACGGCAAGAAAAAACTATTACTCGTTGCCGCCCTGTTTACCATCGCCCTGGCTCTCTTTTTGTACTGCTGTTACTACTGGTGGAAATTTGACGACTTCTTTTTATACCAGCGACATCAGTCTCAGAGCTTTTACAGTCATGAAGTTTCTATACCACTTGTACCGATTACTAAGTCGCTGATACATTGGAGCACTGACGACCCGGTATTCATCATGCTGTCATTTACGCTGATAGTAGTAGTTCTGTTCTACTCAAGGAAGATACCAATCACGTGGCAGATGTTCATGTTCGGCATTCTGCTGTTTACGCCGACGTTTGGAACTACCTGGTGCTACTACCGGCACATCGTGGTGGCGTTTCCCCTTTCTGTTATGATTGGCGCCTCCGTCAACTCCCGACGTCGCAAATACCTCATGATACCCTACGCGCTAATTTCAGCAGCCCTGATGTGGAAATTCTTCCTTGCTTATTACAAGGCCGGGATGCTGATGTAGGTGGCCTATTTGGTCAATCGAAACCCGAAGCCCAGCGTATCCACAAGCTGCTGCCCTTCGTGCTCCCATGTTACCACGTGCTGCTTTCTTTCCAGAATAAGGCTATCCTCTCCAAAAACAGACTTGAACTCGCCTTGTGGAAACCGCACAGTGTCACAGCTGCCTGTGCTGTAACTAGTTGGAATAAGCGTGAGTGTACCGCGGCCAAAGCCGCTGACCCTGCCCTGTGAATTACAGAAATCGTTCATATCGAATGTATGTTTGAGACCGTATGTTCCTCCTTCAACGGTAAAAACGACAGTGTCTATTCGTTCAACTGGAAATCCCTGCCATTTTCGGGACACTATCAATGCGCCGGTGAAGATTTCTGTTTTAGAGAATACCGATTCATCTTCGCTACAACCGACAAGAATCAGCCCTAGAAGTATCAGACCTGTCAGTTTCCTACGCACCATCTAACTCCGCTTTCACAGCGGCTCTCGAAAAACTCACCTCACTGCCTGATTTCGGGGTGGCGTCAGGCGACCCTGCCTGACGCTTTCTCCATACAAGTGGGTGCTGCATACTCCGTTAGAGCTGTCGAGCGGGGTCACCCGACAGCACATCTTAACGAGCGATTTACCTTTTAGGAGAACCTCTGGACATCTGCCGCCCACTGGATTGTCGAAACCGCAGGGGTTTCGACCTACATTGCTGAACCGATATTTGTCAAAAGCGACCGCCGTGGCGGGCTTGTGATCTACTTGCCGGAACCAAGTTAGCTTGTAATCGTTTAAGGGTCGGCATAGGGGTGGGGAAAATTGCCTTGACTTGGCCGTTTGAGACGTTAATATGTTAGGTTTAAGTAAAGGTGGTTTAGCCACCTCGATTTCGTTTGGAGGATATGAATGTACGCCGTGTTTCAACTTTCCGGGAGTCAGTTTAGCGTTGAGGAAGGAGCCGTCATAAAAGTTCCCTTTCAGAATGTCGAGCAGGGTGGCAAAATCGACATCATTGACGTCCTGTTGGTAAAAGACAATGACAAGGCAATGATCGGCAGCCCATATGTTGACGGTGCTAAAATAGAGGCAGAAGTGCTTGATAGTGGAAAGTCCGATAAGGTACGGATTTACAAATATAAGCGTCGGACCAAATATCGCCGGAGGCAGGGGCACCGCCAGCAATACAGCGAAATCAAAATCAACAAGATCGTCGTGCCCCAACCGTAGCCGGTTTGAATGTCATGTTGAACCCGCGAGCATGGATAGCTCCGTTTCTTGTGCTCGTCCTGCTGGGCCGTGCCGAACAGGGCGCCGCTCAGGAGGGTTTCCGGGTTGTTGAGATTGTAGTCGAAGGCAACCGGGTTGCCAGCAACTCCCTGATCATGGGGGTCTCTTCGATCGACGCAGGGACGTCTCTCACCCCCTCCGCCGTGTCCGAGACAATCCGCAGACTGTACGGCCTGGGGATTTTTTCCGACGTCACCCTTGAAGCAGAAGAGGTCACAGGTGGCCTTAAAGTCTACATCGTGGTCAAGGAACTGCCCAAACTCAGCGGCCTCGAATTCAGCGGCAACAAGAAAATCAAAACCAAGAAGCTCAAGGAGGAGCTTGCCCTTGGAGTCGGCGGCTACATCTCTCCCTACTTGATTCAACAAAAAGCAAACGAGATCTACGACATGTACGCCGAAAAGGGGTACTTTCAGGCTGAAATCACCTCAAAGCTTGAGTACAACGCCGACTCCTCGGAAGCCGTTCTCAAATACAAGATCACCGAAAAGTCCAAGGTGAAGGTTGAAAAGGTCGTGCTGACCGGCAACACGCGGGTGAAAGCCCACGACCTCGTCAAGAAAATGCGCAATCGTAAAAGAGGCTTTCTGAAAAGCTCCGATTTTGCGCTGGACAAATACGATGAGGACCTCACAAAGATCATCGAGGAATACCACCGGCGGGGATTTATCGACGCCTATCTGATATCAGACTCGACCAGTATCGACACCACCCGCAACCGGATGACTGTTTATCTCAAGGTCTATGAAGGGCCCAGGTATTATTTTGGCAAGGTGCAGTTCCAGTCGAACGAAGAGCTAAAGACGTTCATTCTTCAAAAGATGCTGAAGTTTAAGGAAGGGGATGTGTTTGATGCCGACAAATACTCTGAGTCGCTGGACGAGCTGTATTCTGCTTACCAGGAGATCGGTTATCTCCATGTTCGCATTTTCGACGATAGGTCCACCAGAGCCGACTCGCTTATTGATGTCACCTATGATATATCTGAGGGACTTCCCTCCCATGTCAGGCTGGTAAAAATCGTCGGCAACAGAAAAACCAAAGAGAAGGTAATCCGGCGAGAGATTTCGATGTTACCCGGGATGGTATTCAGCCGCTCTCTTTTGATTCGTTCGATAAGAGATGTGATGGCTCTCAATTTCTTCGAGACGGTAGAACCTATGCCTTTAGGCTTGCCCAGCGGCGATGTTGACATTGAATTCAATATTAAGGAAAGACAAACGGGACAGATCTCGGCCGGCGCCGGATATAACAGCCAGGACAAACTGGTGGGCACACTGGGCATGGCCATACCAAACTTTCGCGGCAACGGTCAGAACCTATCGTTCAGTATCGATTTCGGCGGCCGCCGAAACTCTTTATCGGTTTCGTTCACCGAACCATGGTTGTTCGGGCGTCGGACCCTGTTGGGTGTAGGCGTTTTCGCCCTGAATCGGCGCTGGTTCAACGACTACACCGAAGGCCGTCAGGGAGGATCGGTGCGGCTGGGACGCCGGCTCCGGTGGCCTGACAATTATTTCCAGGCGTTTGCCTCATACCAGCTTGAGAGAACGCGCTTCTTTGACTTCGACGATGCTTTTGTCAACTCCAACTCTTACAAATCTTATTACTGGTATGACCGAGACAGAGGCTCCCCAAGCCAGGATGTATTATTGGACAGCAAAGTCCACGGGCCGTATCCCGGTTCCATCCTGCAGTATGAGGATGAATGGCTGACGGCGTCACGATTGTCCTTTACGGTAGTCAGGGACTCGCGGAACCTGCCGGAATTTGCAACCTCCGGAGCGCAGCTTTCCTACACGTTCGAAAACACGGGCGGTTTGCTGGGTGGCTTCTGGAAATACCGGAAGCATACCCTGTCGCTGGCCAAGTTCATCCCCATTGTCTGGGGCATCGCCCTGGCCGCCAAGGTTGAATATGGCGTCGTCACTTCCCCCGGCGGCGATGACCGGATCCTGATTACCGACCGTTTTACTCCGGGCGGCACCGCTTACGACGGGATGGTTCGCGGCTACGACGACGGCAGCCTGACACCTGACTCGGTCGTTACCCAGGACACCTCGTTTTATTATGCTGACCCCAATGCCGTCATCGGCCTTGACCCGCCTGACGACACCACCTTTGCCAGTTTCAAAAACCGTGTTCGCGGAAAATATATGCTGGTAACGAACCTTGAGTTACAGTTTCCGATTGTTACGCGGCAGATATACGGGCTGCTCTTTTTTGACGCCGGAAATTCGTGGCTGCATAGAAGGGACATTAAGCCAATAACGGGTCTGTATAAAGGAGTGGGGTTTGGTTTCAGAATCGCCATCCCCGGGATTGGCACCCTCGGCTTTGACTTCGGCTACCCTCTCGACGAGGTGCGAGGTCAGAAGCAGTCTTTCAAACCGCACTTCCAGGTTGGCACGACATTTAGATAGAAACTATAATGGGAGATACCAATGCAAAGAGTAAAGAATTGGCTGTCGATAGCGTTTTTTGGCGCTATCATTTCGTTCGTCTTCTTAGGCGACGTCAGCGCCCAGGAGCTGAAGATCGGATTTGTGAAGGATTCCGTCATCATTGTACAATATCCGGCCTGGCAGAAGGCTCAGGAAGAGTGGGACGTTGAAAAGAACGCCTGGGATGAGGAAGCTCTGGCCAAACAGGAGGAGCTTCAGGAGCTGGAGGAAGAATACGAAAAACAAAAACTGATTCTCTCCGAGGAAAAGAAGAAGGAACGCCAGGCAGCTATCAATGCCAAACGAGATGCCCTTGATGCTTATACCCGTCAGGTTTTCGGCCCCGACGGCACCGCCGAGCGCAAATATGCCCAACTGGTGCAACCGCTGGTGCAGAATATCCAAAAGGCGATTGAAGCGGTGGCGATCGAAGGGGACTATGACGTCATCTTCACCCTCCAGTCCATCGGCTACATCAGGGACGAATATGACATTACGGACAAGGTGTTGAAGTACCTTGAAGAGCTTGAGGAATAAGATCCGTCTTACTCTGCAGGAACTTGCCGACCGGGTTGACGGTGAGGTTGAGGGCGACGGTCAGGTTGTAATTACCGGAGCCGCTCCCATTCAGAGCGCCACCGACGGGGAAATCAGTTTTGTCGTAAACGACCGGTATGTAAAACACCTTGCGACAACTCATGCCGCCGCTGTCGTGTTGGGTGAGAAAACGGAGTGTTCACGCCTTCCGGTCTTACGGCATCCAAATCCCTACCTTGCCTTCGCCTATATAATCGACCTGCTTTACCCAGACGTACCGCTGGTGTCGCCCGGCACAGACCCGACCGCGGTAGTTGAAGAAGACGTCACTATAGATGCCTCCGCCGCAGTTGGCCCTCTTTGCCATATCCGCAGCGGGGCGTCAATCGGCAAAGGCTCACAACTGGTTTCCTCTGTTTTCGTGGGTCGTAATGTCACTATCGGCGAAAACTGTCTCATTTACCCCGGCGTGCGGATCATGGATGGCTGCCGGATTGGCAACAACGTGATCCTTCATTCTTCAACTGTGATTGGCTCCGACGGTTTTGGCTTTGCAGAATCGGAACAGGGTCTGAAGAAGATCAAGCAGATTGGCTGGGTTGAGATCGATGACGATGTTGAAATCGGCTCCAATACATCGATTGACCGAGGCGCCCTAGGCCCGACCAGAATAGGCCAAGGAACCAAAATCGATAACCTCGTTCAGATTGCCCACAACGTTGAAATAGGTCAGAACTGCATCATTGTTTCCCAGGTCGGGATATCCGGTTCCACGAAAATCGGTAATGGAGTTGTCCTGGCCGGGCAGGTGGGGATCGTTGGCCACATAGAGATCGGCGACGGCGTTCGGGTTGGGGCACAGTCGGGGGTGCCCAGATCGGTTCCGGCCGGCAAGACGATCTTCGGCTACCCCGCCAGAGATATTATGGAGACCAAGCGCATTGAAGCCGCCCTGACCAGATTGCCCGAGCTGCTAAAGAGAGTCAGAAAAATCGAAGAGAAACTGTCGGAGTAGCCTCGTAGGTCAAACCTCCTCGAGGTATGACAACCATTGCTGTCAAGCCCCAAGTGGGCTTGACCTACTACTACTGGTATATTCAAAACTGTTGCTAGAGGCCACCTACCGTCAGTAACACTAGTCCACCATGCCAGTAACAATTTCCGGCTTTCACATCTTCTTATTTCTCGCAGCCTCCTCACTGGCATAAAGCTCAGCCCACACGATCGATTGAAAGGGTCCCAACTCAGTGTCGATCACCCACTGGGACTCTTTACGCAATTCCGCTGGCAAACAGACATGCACGAACAAAGGCCAATTACTAATCGGGTAGAGCGTCTCACCAACATGACGCGGAGCAATAATAATTTCCGCAATCTTCTTCTCTGGCCCCCTGATCTGCGTTTCTTCGAAAGGAGGATCGATCCGAATAAGCATGAGATCACCCCAACTCTTGCTGCTGATTCTCTTGATTTCGTAACAGCGTCGAGGTTCCGCTAGTAATTCATAGTCAACAGAACTCATGTAGAAATCTGGTTTCTTATTCATATGATCTCTCACAATGGTTTTTCAAGCCTCGTAGGTTAAACCTCCTCGAGGTTTGACAACCATTGCCTGTCAAGCCCGGAGTGGGCGTGACCTACTCCTATATCTTGATGTGCTCTTCTTCGTCAGAAGGGCAGGTCATCATCGTCGCTGGCCCCTGTCTCCGGAGGTGCAGATGGACCCTCTTGTGCGGCTGCCGGCGCGGCGGCAGGCTCCGAGGCAGCATCACCACGAGAACCCAGGAACTGTATCCTCTGGGCAACTATCTCAGAGACATATCTCTTGTTTCCCTCTTTGTCGTCGTAACTTCTGTTGTCGATACGTCCCTCGACATAGACCTGTCGGCCCTTACTCAAGTATTCCTTGGCGGTTTCCGCCTGTTTTCCCCAGGCAACGATATTGTGCCAGACGGTCCTTTCATTTTTCTGGCCGTCTTGGCCCGTCCACCGCTCGGTGGTGGCCATCCTGAAGGTAGTAACTGCCTGTCCACCAGGGGTGTACCGTAACTCCGGGTCTGCACCCAGGTTGCCGATTAGAATTGCTTTGTTAACGCTCATGATTCTCTTCCAATCTAACGTGAAATTTTCATCCAATATAAGTGCTGCCCCGCCCCGTTGTCAAGAGAGGGTCAGGACTCGTTTTTGCCAATGCTCCCAATCGGTCACTTCTCAAACTTTTTCCCTATGGTATAGGCATTTCCCAAGAACTCGCCGACTCCAAAGTAGACCCGACTGGAAGGCGCATATACGACAGGCTTTACTTTCTTTATGTCAGGAAACCCATCTTTCCCGAGTACATCCTCCTCGACTTTGACATCCATGATTTCACCAATGAATTGTGTGTGCAATCCTATCTCAAACGTATGGAGCAGCTTGCACTCAAGGACGAGGGGAACTTCGGCAATATAAGGGGCATCAACCAGATCACTCTTGACGGGAGTGAGTCCGGTGGCCGTGAACTTGTCCTCAGTTTCCCCCGATGCGATACCGAAGTAATCGGCCTCGGCCACCTGAGTCTCAGACGGAACATTTATCGTATAGGCTTTGCGTAACAGAATACTTCCGTAAGAGTAAGTTGCTTTCCTGAGCGACACAGTGACACACGGAGGCTTTGAACAGCACATTCCGCCCCAGGCTGCTGCCATAGCATTTGGCTTCCCGTCTTTATCGTATGTAGCCACAATCCAGACCGGAGCCGGGTGAACCAAGGCCTTTGCGCCTAATGACTTTTTCATCAGCTAACTCCTGCCCACAACAAAGGGGCTTCTTTTGCAATCACTCATACTTCTCCAGCAGCGCCTGGAAGCGGGGGTGGTCGCGGAGGGGATCGTAGAATGGATCAATCTTTAACAAGGGAACCGATAATTCTGAAGAAATGGAGAACAGATTCTCCAGTCCATCGATTGCAAGATCATATTCACCAACAATGATATAAATGCGTGCTAAATCTAACAATCTATCATTACTCGCATAGGCATCAATGGACATAGGAAGCTGCTCCACCCCCAGTTTTCCATAGTGAATGGCTTTGTCTTTCTGTCCCAAGCGACCATAGATTATGCCCAGCAGTGAAGTGCGCCCGGATGCTTCCGGAGTTTGAACAAAGGACGTTCTTCCCTCAAGAATAACACGTGCCGAATCATAATAGACATTGCTGAGGTCAGAGTTGCCCATCAAAAGATATATGTATCCCATTCGTCCATAAAAATCGGCGCTGTCCACCGACGATGGCACGGCCATTCCTGATAACCGATCGAAAGCTGTCTGGTAGTCTCGTGCATAAATATCGTATGTCGTTTGCCAAAACGCCAGTCTCTCGCGATCACTTGCCCGGGTAGCTGTTTCTAATGTTCGTCTTGCTTTCTCGATATCTCCCTTCCACCCTACATACAGGTACGCCTTCCTGGAATACGTAATAGTCAATTCAGGGGAAATGGATATAACCCGGTCATATGCCTTCTCACAGTTTTCGTATTCCTGAATATGTAAGTACGTTAATCCGAGATTGGTAAAAGCTCTTTGAGAGCGTGGATCCAGTTCGGTGGTTTTCAGGAGATAGTCTATTGCTTCGTTGAACTTACCCTGACGTCTCTTGACGTACCCTATGAATTCGTATGCCTCCGCGTTACTCGGGGCGATCTCAGCTGCAGTCTCCAGTTCGGCCAGAGCTCGATCATACTCTCTCTTACCCTGGTAGTAATACTGGGCAAGAGCTAAATGAGCCATGGAGTTGTCAGGTTCAAGCTGGAGCGCTTTGTCAACGGCACGGCGTGCCTGGGCAAGTCTTTCCTCAGTGACATCATAATACCAGTACTGAACGATGTGGGCACGGGATAGATTGGCATAAGCTGACGCAAAGTTGGAATCGAGCTCTATTGCCAGGCTGAACATGTCCTGTGCGATTTGATAATTTTCCCTATCCCAGCTCCGGCCGAGGTACTCAAGACCGCGCAGGTAGAGACCATATGCTTCCATATTGTCGGTTGGTTTGGATTCAAGGGTACTTTGCTCACTGGCCAGCAGAGTTATGTCAAGCGCTTCGGCAATCTGTGCGGCGATGTCGGCCTGGACGGAAAAGATCTGCGTCAGGGCACGCTCGTAGGTGTCGGCCCAGAGGTGGGTGTCGTCAGACACACGTATAAGTTGCGGGAGGATGCGCACCCGGTTGGTGTCACCACCCTTATCCCAGCGGATAGTACCCTCAAGTATGTAACCTACGCCCAGTTCTTTTGCGATTTCAGGAAGACTTTTGTCACTGTTCTTGTACCGCATGGCACTTGTCCGCGAGATAACTCCAAGTCCCCGAATTGTCGCCAGCTTGGCAGTGATTTCATCGGTGATGCCGTCAGCGAAATACTCGTCCTCTGGTGAACCAAGGTTCTCAAATGGCAGCACCGCCAGCATCTTCTTGCCCTCACTCCTGCCCCCTTCCTGCGCAGGCCGAAATGACTGCCAGGCGAGAACAGCGATTATTGCCACTGCTACGACAACACCAACCCACCAAGGCCATCGGGTCGGCCGCCTGACAGGTGATACAGCAATAGAACTCTGAGTCGGTGCGATCAGACGCTTGAGGTCGCTGATGACTCCCGCCGCGCTCTGGTATCGCATCGATGTGTCTTTCTCCAGCAACTTGGAAACCGTGCGCTGGAGTTCGTCGGGGATGTCCGACTTGTATCTTGCCAGTGGTTCAGGGTTGTCTTGAGTGATGGCCTTCAGAGTCGCCGCCTCATTATCCCGCTCGAAAGGCGTCCGACCGGAAATCATCTCATACAGAACTATACCCAGAGAGAAGAGGTCCGAGCGCTGATCCACTTCTTTGCCTTGAACCTGTTCCGGCGACATGTATCGCACCGTCCCCAGTGTCGAGCCTGTCTTGGTGAGATGCTCGCCGCCCTGAACCACGGCCAAGCCGAAATCAAGGATCTTCGGCCGACCGTAGGCATCGACCACGATATTGGAAGGTTTGATGTCCCGGTGAATGACTCTCTTTTCATGCGCCGCTCTCAGGCCTTCGCATATCTGAATGGCCAGTTCGATGATCCTGTCGATGCTGAGTTCTCTATCTTTGGACAACTCGCGCAGTGATTGACCTTCTATGAGTTGCATAGCAAAGTATGGTCGGCCCTGATATTCGCTGACTTCGTAAATCGTGATGACGTTCGGATGATCCAATTTGGCCGCAGCCTGAGCTTCACGTTTGAACCGGACGCGACAGTCTTCATCCTGACAGAGATACGGCGGAAGAAACTTAAGCGCGACCTTTCGGTTGAGCTCGGTGTCCTCCGCCACGTAGACCTCCCCCATGCCGCCGGCGCCGATTTTCTCGATAATCCGGTAGTGCGACACCATCGTCCCTTTGGTCAGGACAATGTACGTCCGGGTTTTGTCGTCTTCTTGATATTCTTCCGGCACTGGCAATACTCCGCGCTGATGTCTTGTTATCCCTGGTCCCTCGACCGGGCAACATCAAGATAGACCGCTTCCCTGCCGGGCGCAACGCTAAAATACAGGTAGATTCCCGGCGAGATATTACAGAAACAATCAGTTTGTAAGGCCACGAAGAGTGATTGCGGCGGCGAGCGGACGCAACACTTCAGCGACTACTGTTCGGTGTTTCCGTTGATCATGTCTGAGGGTAGCCCTCTTCAGATCTCCTTCAACGACTTGACCTGCCGGAGTTTGCGGAACAGTTGGATATACTCCCTGACCATAATCTCCTCCGCCTGTGACAGCCCTTCCATCATCGGGATGCCGATACGAAGCACCGCCCGCACAATATCAGAGGTGGTGCGGTCATACTTCTCAGCCAGCACTTTAAGGCGGCTTTTCAGTTCGTAGGAGACAAAAATGTTCAGGCAGTGTTCCCCGCGAACTTTGCGGTTTCCCTTTGTGTTTTCCACAACGATTCCTCCTTATTCATTTGGATCACTATTTGGTGATTTTATTCATAAGTACTCTGCATAAGTCAGGCTCTGCCTGTCGGGCTATGCCTATGGTACTTCTCGTGGCCGATAAGCATCTGCGGGGAGCTCACCTTGAGGCCGTACTTGTTACGGAGAGTTTTGATAATCGGCTTCCAGGTAGCGGTTTTGTCTCGTTGGCTGATGAGGCGATTGATTTCCGCTACATGAGGGGATCTACATATCAGGCAGTCTGCGTCAGACCCCGTTTCCATGCCGAACCGTTCCCGTACAAAGCCGTCAAGCTCCCTCTTGAGCTTCTTGACCGCTCGTTTGTGAAGAGCTTCAAGTTTATAAATGGGCCGACCGGACTGCTCGGATATTTCCCGGTAACTCCTTCCCATGAAGTAGAACTGCGCGATGAACTCCCGTTCCTGCATGCTGAGCCGTTCCATCGCCTTGCGGACCCGAGACCGAATTTCAGAGGCCTTTTCTCGTTCTTCAATTACTCGTTGCGATTCCTCGTTGCTGATTGCACAGGCCGACGGCTCATCAAGCGAGATAGATTCCAAAAGAGGGTCATCCCAGTTCACAGTGGCTCTTGATTGAGCCGGATCGAATCCCATTTCGACAATCCAGTTCTGATATACTACACGATTTCCCGACATACGTACCTCCTTCTCCCAGCTAAACTATGTCTGGGAGAAAAGGCAGGCTACCACATCAAGGTCACAAGCATACCGACAATGTGGCGTGAAGGAGTATCATGTGATTCACATTATTGCGAGGAAAGGTCCCATCATAGGGGCGATCCGTCAAGTGAACAGGCTCCACGAGTTGATAAACGAGCCGCCGGGGATGTTGGGGGTTGATGTCGGGAACTGGCATTTACGAGAACTTTTCCGTATTATTTCGGTGGCGACAGGTAGCAGATAAACCGGCGGGCGTTTTGACCGAACAAACAAAAAACGCCAACGCCGGCCATATTGACCGGGAAAGTCAACCGGAGAGAGAGCTGAATTTGAACAACCTTGAGCGGATACCGGTGTACACCATTGAAGCAGGCAGCGACCCCCTCTTGTCGTTTAAGGAACTCTGGGGGAATCTCGATTTTCGCCGTTCCCGGCTGACCTATCTCACGCTGTTTTCTCTTCTGGTTCTTTATCCCGGCATCTCACTGCTTTTTTCCGATGACCCAGCCACTATGTTCAAAGATTTGAATCAGAGCATGCTCCTGTTGATGTTGGTGTCAACGATTGTCATACAGTGGTGTGTTTTCCTGTTGATCTACATCTCATCCTATCGGGAACAAACCGGTCTGGCCGGTCTTGGTTTCAAACGTGTACGAGCCCTGGACTTTGCCTGGGCGGGGGCGTTTTTATTGGCAGCTTTTGCTATTATGGCCGGGTTGACATGGTTTTTAGCCCAAATCGGCCTACCGATGCCGGGGGAGATTTCGCTTCTTATCCCGACCGACCCTACCGGGCGCGTGGTCTGGGTAGCAGTCTCGGCTACTGCCGCAATATGCGAGGAAACGGCTTTTCGAGGGTACTTGCTGACCCGCTTGCGTTTGCTCGGTAAACTTCAGTCCTGGGTCGTACCCACCGTAATCTCGGCGGTTGTCTTTGGAGCCTGCCACAGTTACCAGGGCCTTCCAGGATTTATTGTCATCACCGTCTACGGAGCTATGCTTTCTCTTCTGTATATCCGCAGCGGCAGTATCTGGCCGGGTATTATTGCTCATTTCTTCCAGGATTTTCTCGCGCTTTTCGTACCCCAGTGAGTTACCAATGATGGGGTTCTCACTCCGCGATAAAGCACTCGGAGCCCGACCGTTCTTGGCTAACTATCCTCTCTTCTGACAAGAAGAGAATTGCCTCTTGATATTTCTTGCTTTTTTTCAGTTTTCATATACTATTATGCTCAGATATTTGAGGCTTCCTATTGATGGTGAGCCATTTTAAAGTGTACTGGAGTGCCGGTGGTTGTGTCGGCGCTTGCCAGAAGGCGATGAGTGGCGATGGGCGGTTAGCTCAGCTGGTTAGAGCACCTGCTTTACACGCAGGGGGTCACTGGTTCGAATCCAGTATCGCCCATTTGAGCGGTGCTGGATGAGCGGTAACCGCCTATGAAGGCTTGGCTGCTCATTCGTCGATAGATTGTACAACGGTCGGGGTTGTAGTTCAGTTGGTTAGAACGCCTGCCTGTCGAGCAGGAGGCCGCGAGTTCGAGTCTCGTCAACCCCGCTTTTTGATACTCTTTTCGAACCCCATAGCCCAAGAACATTTGTCAGTAGCCGGGACTTATTCCGATCCAGCCACGTAACCTGCCGTTTGGTTGCAGGTTAGCGGAATGTGTGGCAACCCGACAAGTGGCTCCCATCGTCGCTCCTCGTTGAGTATCAGTTCCGTATCGGATGAAAACCCGCCACGTACGCCGATGATCTCGATTCCGGTGACTTAGATCATGCTCTCTAGTGGGGTCTCGCTGCAGAGGGTTAAGGGTCTTGCTCGCTCGCGTGCGAGTAGAGACGTTGGAACTTCCGCACTACAATTGGTGATCCAGCGTTAGGGTGGGACGGATCGCCTTGCACACGAGCGAATTCAGGCAGTTCGTCTCCGTCGGTTTGGCTGATGTCAAAAACGTAAACGGCTTTGAATCCGTTTATCTCAGTGACATTGGAGCCGTTATCATCATCCTCAACGGTCTCCTTTTTGTAAACCAATGGAGCGATGATAACGATGCCGTTTTCTCCTTTTTTGACGAACCATCCGAGTTTCTTCCACGTGTGAAATCCGGCTACATGAGAAGCATCCGGTTTCTGAAGTGCTATGAGCATGACATTTCGTAAGTTGTACTGATGAAATCTGCTCATAGTCTGAAGATACTTCTTCAATTCATCACTTTTACCATTCTCAAGAGACTCGGTCAATGAATTGAGAGCGTTTTCAATCAGTTGTTTTGCTTTGTTGTTCTTCATAATAACTCTCCTTCGTTAAACGGGTTTTTAGTTCCTTCACCCACCGGCAAGAGGAACCCAAAAAGCCGTGAGAAGGAGAACTCCCCCTACGGGAACAACAATGCAAATATGAAATTACGCTCGATTATTGAAAGCGACCGATATGGGCAAAGTGATGTACAGTGAGTCAAGCAAGCCAAGTTATGAAATACCCATATTAGTTGGTCTTCCAAGCGTCCATAAAAGGCAATTTGCCGTCTTGCAAGTTATGCATTTTCTCATCATATGATGTCGGTTCTGAAAGCTCATCCATTGTAATACTCGCTTTGAAACCGATCTTCTTTCCGATAATCTGGAGAACCGCATTTAGCTCATTTAATATGTGCACACGAAGCTTAGACTGTAGCTTCCGAAATCGGAGATGTCTTAACAAACGAAAAAACTCGGTAGTCCCTTCACGAAACGTCCCCCTAGCCGTCCAGCCTAAATGCTTTGTGGTCCGTGCTACCCATTCTTCGTAACTACGTCGATATATACTAAAGTCGAATATTCTCTTATCATTACCAACACGCATTTCTTCCATAGCAAAATCGGGTACAATATTCTGCCCGAGCTTTGCTAAACGAAGCATATTACGTCTATAGGAACTCGGGCTTCCAAATTTCTTTGGTAATTCTAAGATGAAGACTGTTGAGGGATCGATTCTCTTTATGCGACTTATTATTCTGTTCTGGTCAGAATCTTCATCCTTGGGTGAGAGATAGTAATAGAACCAAAAAAACCGTTTTAGAACCCCAGGTGGAATAAGGCTCAATTCAAATCCGATTAGCTTATCTTTATTGTGATTGTCGAAATAATAAACAATTTCGCAGTTCAATTCACCATAGGTTGCCAATACATGAGCTGCGTATCGAATAAACCCACAAACAGCACTTCTTAGATCGTTGGAACGCCCATAGGGTGTTGGCAAGGCATTACAAATCATGTCCTCTACGGGCTGTGACGGCTGAGTTAACTTCACTTGAGCTTGAGAATTGTAATCGTCATATGTGTAAGGAACAATACCTATATGTATATCTTCTATAAGCATATGAGTAAGGGAAGAAGTAAGAACTTGATCCGAATACCTATCTCGGGTTAAACTAGGTCTCCACAATATCCGGCGAGAATTTGGAAGCTCTCTATTGGTATGTCTTGAGTATTTGCTCATTTTGTACTACTTGAATTATCTGCTCCGTTCAATAGCGTGCTGAGATTGTGACGGTCTGAAAACTCAATACCATTTGCTTCTGGCAACTTCAGCAGATACTTGACCAGGAACAATTCAGATACCGGTATTAGTGGTTCGTAACCGCCGCGAGTAAGGATACGAATTACGAGGCTTTTGTGTTTTTGAGATTCATCTTCCCCGTTTAGAAAAGGGGAGTGATATCTTTCAGACAGAAGACCCAACTGTCTCAGCTTATTATCAAAAGCCAATTTCCATCTTGTTCGAATAGTTTGGCGGGGTGATATATGTAAGTCACCGTGACGATACTCATATAGACTTACAATATATTCCAATATCTGTTTCTTATCCGTATAGGCTGATAACAATGTAGCCCAAGTCGCCTGACACCTAACCCACAGTTCATTATTATCATATAACTCTGCATATCCGAGTGCGTATCCGCTAATATCTACTAAATCCAATATTGGATCGCCAGATACTGCAATCTGGCTTTCAGGTAACCAACCATTCAATTCATCGCGAAGTTGCTGGCTTGCAGTGATAGCTGATATGGCAAGGATTGGAAATAGGCCAGCGAATCGTTCATTCTCGTTGCCCAACAGAGACTGATAACATTCCCAACAAACGACATTATACACTTGACCAAAAAGATCAGGAAAGCTTTTATCACGAGTTCCTACTGCTAAAGAGGGTAGACATTTAGCAAAGGCGTTAATTATGCTCTTTCGACCATTCGTGATTCGCAATCTCATCTTGTCCCAATCTGGTTGTACCCAAGGTATCTCTTTTTCGATACGACACTCCTCCGCTTTCGTCCACATATTTTGAGCATTTCTCAGATGTGCTTCGAGCTTGCTACATAATTCCAATCCTCGCTGACAGTGAAATGTACAAAGTGTATACTTTTGTTCTCTGACAAGCTCGGCAGCTGTCGAAACAAAAACATCATCGAGAATTGTAAGGCAGTAATTTAGAGAGTCCAAAGCGTGGTCCAAAATAGATTTAACTGCAAGCTGAGTTATGTACCAAGTTGGTGATACAATTCCACCTTCAGCCACCGATTCAAATGCTAATTCCTTCTTAAGAGATTCTAGTTCTGTTAAAACTCCGGGCGGGATATTCTGCTCGTAGATATCGTGGTCAGACAACCAATTGATTTGTCTGATTCTGTCAATAAAATGCTCCAACTTAAAATCGCTGATGTATTTGAGGCAACCCAATACAAGCGAAAGATAACACAACCTGCTGGCGTCAAAAGCCGCAAGATGAATTTCTCGTACCTTGCCTGATTTCTGTGGTTCGACTTCCATTTGCTCAAGACTCGGTTTAGTAATGTCATCAATAAGAGTCTTACCTTTCAGCACTTCTAGTGCATTCCCTAACGCCTCTAAGTAGTCTTGAAGTGATACAAACGTGTTGTAAGAAACATTAAGCCGTCTATCTGCTGGCAAAAGACTTAGGCTACGAGCCATCGCACCAAATATATCTTTTTCTAACCAATGTGATTCGGGGACTTCCTTTGGTTGAATAAAACCACCTGCTTCAATTGCCATTGTTAATTGTGCATCGTCTGCCAAAAAATAGTTATCATGCTGTGGCATACGCCTATACCAGTGGCTTTGCGACGGTATCTGTGTCCTAAGTTTCAAGTATTCACGCAGAAATAAACCACACTTCGCGAGTAATAAACGAAGCGAATCGCGGGTAAGATGAGATTCCCGGCTTGCCAACTCGAGCATTGACTCAAGGCTACTAAGTTCACTGACTGCGCGTTGTCTGTAGTGACGCTGAAACGATTCATTATTCCAAAGGCGTCCATTAGAAGTTGCCAGCTTTGCTAACTTTATCAGTTCAGCAAGAATCGTATCACTCAATAGCGTAGGATCGAGTAAATAGAATGCCCTCACGGACAAATATAGAAATGCCGCAATGCCAAAGAGTCCAAGTAATAGAACAGAGATTAGCGATAGAACACCGATATCTCCGCCAACTATGTTATATGCTAAGAGAACAAGACTCCATACGGCTGTGATAGCAAGTAGTCTGAGATATTGACGTCCGCCCGGTTCTCTAAGAAAATGCTCGCGCATTCCAGGGCTAATGGACACAAATCGTGAAGACACAACAACACTAATAGCCGTGAAATACAAACCAAGTAATAGTCCTGCCAGTGAACCCACAAAGACCAGTAGTTCTCTTACAGAGTCGTTATGTTGACTTAGTATTCTCTGAATGTCGCGGTAGTAATCGATGAGTACTTGGACACCTGACCAATTCACGCTATGAACATCAACTAGAATACTGTCAAGTACTACTAGTACGCCAAGAACAATGATGCTTAAGAGAGTTTCGCCTGTCGTCCTCCTAAACAAAAACCCAACCACTGATAAATCCTGCTTCGTGTGTAGGGCTTTTGTAATGGAACTAAAATAGGTTTTTTGTAGCCAAAACTTGCAGTTGTTTGCAACATGACATAAAGACCAATATATCTTATGATGTTTTAGGAAAAACATACCAGTGTCATTTCGGCTTACCTGGATTATTCATCATAGTAGTTGCGTTATCCATTTAATGTCCATGCTGTTTCTATCCCGAATTTTCTTCTGCTGAACGTCGCCAGCCGGCACGAATCAAGTCTCCGAGTACTACATATGAGACAAACCGCTTTCCATAACGCGTGTGGGCGGCAAATCTATAATCTTCCACTAATTGCTCAAACTCGGCCTGCAATTCAGCCGGTAGGGAGTCTCTTACGGACTCGTGTGAGTCTTTTTTCTTTTCAGTCATGTTTATTATCCTCATTGGTACCAATGGCATCTTCAATCACCTCAATATCCTGAGCATCAAGGTCGTAGACTCTATAAACAAGCTTGTCTAGTCGTTTATTTAATGCCGCAAGTTTGTCTGCCTTGCTTGAACCCGGTACTGGGATCGGTTGTAATAAAGTGAGTAGAGCATCCACAGTCTCAACAACCTGCTTTTCTAGAGCAGCAGGTGCCATTCGTATTGGAAGTTTCTTCAGGTGTATCCCCTTGATATATGGATAAATATCAGGGTTAGTAATGAATGCCTTCTTGAACACATAGTTCATAACACGAGAGTTCAAAATTGCTAGAATAAATTGTGGTGGTATAGAAGCACTGTCGAGGAGTGAAATGTTATACACGCTTTGGTCTGTGTAGTACTGATCAGTATCCAAGGATGCTATAAGTACGTTCCCAGTTTTTCTGACTAAGATTTTCACTGGCTGGAGAAAAATACTTTCATCCACAGGAGTATGGAACAAGGATTTATCGAATAGAATAAATCGATCCGCAAAATTAATACGAAACGGTTCCAAATCTCTTCCAAGCAAAAACGGCTTATACCCTGGTTTGGGACCGGCCAAAACTGGCGCGCTTGCGCGTTTGATACCTATTCTCACGTCACAGATGTCGCCAAGATCCGTAGCTTGGTTTCCTATTTTGTTGATTAGTGCATTATCTCCTTGATCAACCTTCAGATTGATCCCGTTTGGTCCTGACCATAACGCTTGATCTACTGTGTGGGCTTTATCCGATGGTGTAAAGACCAAATCATTTTTCCTTAGTACTTTTGTCTGCCCGCTGGTTGGCTCGCCATTCTGTACTATAAGAATCACGGAATCGGTTACTGCCTCAAATATCCTCGCACCGAATGTTACGATCGCTCTGATTGTGAAGCTGGAAAGAATATATTGCCGGATTTTTGCAAGATACTGATTCTGCAAAATTGTGCTGGGTATAATAAAAGCCAAACTCCCCCCGTTTCCGAGTAGGGTAAGACCCCTCTCCAGAAACAAGGCAAAGCTATTTATTTTGTATTGGGCAGAGTTTGGAAATACTCTCTTATAAGCTTCAACTTCACCCGCCTCCACACTGACACGTTCTTTCCCTTTGAACGTAATATAGGGCGGATTCGCGATCACTACATCAAAACCATATTTATCTCTAAATATCTCTGCGAAATTTAATTTCCATAAAAAGAACGGATTGGTATTTGTTCGCTTGAATTTCTTTACATCCTCAAGTTTATCTTCTTTCCCCTTTTGCTTTAATGTGATCTTGATTAAATCCCAGGTAAGCTCGTCAATTTGCTTGTGGATGCGATCCTTGTCACTTTTGTGATACGCATTGAAAAACCGTTCGTGTAATTCTAATAGTTTATCAGCTTTAGACTGGGCTTCCGTCTTCCCAAATAATCCAAGGTTGTCCTGGCCATTCGACCGGGGCTTGTCAATCTCTTTGAGCTGCTTCTCTATTTCCCTCAGTCGTTTATCATATTCAGCTTTCTTAACCTTTGTTAGCTGGCCATCTGCATCGAGCCGAATATAGTCGCGTTGAATCTGGGACTGTTCCCGCTCAAGCCGCTCACGGATTTCAACTTTCTCTTCTCGCTTGTCAAAAAACCGCTCATCAATGAGCTTAATACTCTCATATTCCTCAAGGAGGCTATTGCCCTGCATGATCTTGTAGTCGAGGTTTGGAAGCGGCTTTATATTCCTGTAGTCATCCTCGTCGACAATCAGTGAGAGCCAGAGCCGGAGCTTGGCGATCTCAACGGCTCCAAGGTCAATATCAACTCCATAGAGCGAGTTCTGGATGGCGTGACGTTTAAGGTCATAGGCGGTATGTTCCGTGTCTGTGTCTAAAAACTCCGACAAGACCATGCGGGTGCGGACAATCTCGGACATCATGCCGACCAGGAATGCCCCGGAACCGACCGCCGGGTCGCACACCTTAATGTCAGCAAGCTTCTCATCAATCACTTGGGCATTGTCCCTGACAGACTCTGGAAGCTTATACTTGTAGCGCCCTCGCTCCTCACCGCGCTCGCTCACCAATGCATCGTTTTCAAGCGCGGTCTCACCGTGTTTGATAAGCGTTTCAATGTCTTCTCGTGGAACGGTTCCATGGAGTTCTGTAGCCAGGTAGTTGATAAGACTCTCCTGGCACATGTAATGGACGATTTCACGGGGTGTGTAGTATGTGCCCTTCGATTTGCGGTCTTTAACCTCCAAGAGGTTCTCAAACACTTTTCCCAGCATTTCGGGATCAACCGCCACCTCTTTTTCAAGCGGTTCGTCTTCTTTGACGGTGAAGTTGTAGCGGTCAAATACATCGAGGACACCGGTACCGACATCGCCCTGCTTGGTTTTCTCATCGTTGGAGAATAGCTCATTGGACAAAAGGATGTCGGTATTGACCCAGTCGTAGTTGTTCAGCGGATCGAACAGACCGCCGTTGAGGAACGGGATTCTGCAGTCAAAGCGGTCCGAGTAGTTCTCCGGCCTCTCGACGGCAAGCGTGTTGTAAAAGAGGGGCTCAAGAATCTCGTTGAAGAAGTTTCGATACTTTCCGTGTTCTTTTCGGCACAATTCTCGCAGGAATGCCTTTGAGCCAGTGCCCCAGGGGGCCTTTCTCTTGACTCCGAACCAGCCTTTTTTCTGGAGGAAATAGAGGAATACAATCTGACCGAGAAGTTTCTTCGCGAAATCGACGGTGTCGACACCCTTTTCCTTGAAGTCGGCCTGAATATCCTTGTCTTTCGTGACCAGCGTGTCGAGAGCATCCTTGACCTTGTGATAGAGCTCCCGATACTGCTCAAAGAACTCTTTCGTGACCTTCTCGATGCTGAATCGCTCTTCGATGGAGCGGATGGTCGGATCCTGATTCGTATTTTCCAGAATTGGCAGAAGTTGACTCTGAGCGGTGTGGCTATTCTCATTCTTTCCAACTAGGAAAGAGTACCTGCGCGCCGGAGTGAACTCCTCTTTGACCTTAACGCGGCCCTTCTCCGTAGTCTCGATCTTGTAATCCATCTTGACGAACGAAAAGCGCCAATCTTCTTCGTTCGGAGACACAAAAGCCACGAGCGCGGCGTCTTTGAATTGTCCGCCTTGACTCGCCTTGAGGTATTTCGCCACGAATTTTCTCTGGGCGGCCCGTGCTCTCTCCAGCGACGTCTGTCTGTTTAATTGGACTATTAATACATCAAGCTTGTTGCCCTCTTTGTCCTCATATTTACCGATGCGGTCAAAGGACGCTATATAGTCCCTGAAATCTGCAAAAATGTACTGACCCGTTCGTGGCCGTGGAAACGCCGCCGGCTCCAGTTTATTCAACAGATTGTTGACAAAGACGTGGAATTGGTCACGATTGAATGACTTCTCAAATGTCTGTCGTACGAGCCTTTTTGCCGCTTCCCTCTCCATGTCACTCTCCGATTATATATTCTGACAAAATGACCTCGCGTGGTCCGGCGGTATGAGCCGCTGACTCTGCTATGTGACCTTCCAGCAATTCGGCCGGTATGTTCTTTTGCAAGACAGCCAGCATCTTTAGCGGGTTGACGCCCTGCTTTACGGCAGCATTCATTTCCTTGAGCACGGTCTTCGTCGTCTGTTTGGGCAGCCCACCCTCTTCAAGTTCTCTCATTACCTTTCTGAGGAAGCTCTCTTGCTCGTCCGTAAACTGGCGCAGGTCTCGGATGGCCCGCAGCATCTTAAGTAACTGAGTGGCCGTGTCGCGTCCGCCTTTGAGCTTGGTCTCGGGCATATCCTCAGTAGTAGCATATTGGAACGCCTGCTTGTTTTTATCCAAGAGATCATAAAAGTCGTCGCCTTGCTTTTCGCGCTTGGCGCTAGGATCAGCTTCAAGTAGCCTTGCAGCCGAGAGGAAGTCGAGCTCCTGGGGCTCACTGCTAGCAGTGAGATAGAACTTTTGAAGTTTGCCCTTGCGGAAATAAGTCAATAGTCGGCTATCATCGCCTGGTTCGATCCGTGCCGTCCTTGCCTTCTTTGGTAACCTCTTGATCTGGGCGAACAAATCAGGGTTTTTGTCACGAATGTTTCGGATCAGCTGCAAGTACTTGAGTGAGCTTTCCTCTTCTTCGCCTTCACCGGTGATAGTTTTCTTCGAGATCAAGCGATCGAATAGTTCGTGGTGCTCCACTGGTTCACCTTCAGTTAACAGCCGGGCGTCAGCACCCAGAAGGGTGATAAATGCGTGTATTTTGGCCTCCGCAACTTCTTTCAGCTTGATCTGGTCGTTTGATTGTTTGGTCGGGAAGAAGTTGAAAGTGTAAATCTCGTCGAAGGCTGTGTCGACCCTATTGATGCGACCAACCCGCTGCATAAGCCGTGTTGGATTCCAGGGGATATCGTAATTGATTACGACGTTAGCTTGGTGCAGGTTAACACCTTCTGACAGTACCTCGGTCGAGACAAGGATTCGGTAATCCTTCTTGGGGAACCGAGCTCTGGCGTCGAAGTTCTCGATCACTTTCTCTCTGACTGATGCACTGGATGCGCCCGTGAAGAGCAGCACCTGATTGCCAAGCTTCTGACTCAATGCCTTGGCAAGGTAATTGGCGGTCTCCTTTGACTCCGTGAACACAATGAGCTTGCTTTCCTTGAGCACTTTCCTGTTTGAAAGCATGTCCAGGAACTTGAGCAGCTTTGGATCGCGTTTCACCTGCGTCCACATGTCGCGAATGTGCCTGAGTATCTTGAGGTCATGTTCGAGGTCGGTCCTCAAGGCTTTGTCAAATTCAGAGGCCTTGTACCGTTCAGCCTTGCCTTCCTCTATTAGTTTGAGCACCCGCTCTTCGTCGTCGTTTTCCAGCAGCTCGAATATCTTGTACGTGTATTCCTTGCTAACATAGACATAGCCCTTCTCCAACTGATCGAGGAACATCTCATATGAGTAGATGAACCGGTTGACCGTATTCCGGAAAGCGTAAAAGCTACTCTCAAGCCGCTTTACCAAGAGGATCTTCATGAACCTGCCCATGTTTCGCTGGGCAAGCTGTTCTGGTTGGGTCACCTCTCCCTTGAAATATAGTAACGGTGTATAGCGGGCGTACTTGAATTTTCGAGCAATAAGCTCGACAGTCTGATTGAAGATACGGTCCTCGTTGTCGTCGAGCTCGTAAAAGGCTGGCTCTGGGTCTATCACCTCTGGGAACTTGAGCCCCTGGTTTTTCAAGTCGTCAGGGAAAAAGTCTTCAATCTCTTTGCGGGTTCTCCGAACCATCAGGTACTTCAAGACCTTGTCTCGGATTTCCCTCGCGTTCTCTTTTACCGTTTGGACGTACTTCGTTTGGTCTTTCTGTCGGTCCAATCCTTTCAGTCGGGCCTCGAGCCGGGAGAAGAAACGTTCCAGGCCTGGCATTCCTGGAATGGTGCTCCTCTTCGACTTCTGAAACAGTTTGATCTGGCTCAGAATATCTTTAGGGCTGTTATTATACGGAGTAGCTGTGACAAGAATAACACGCTTGCCGCGGCAAATCTGAGCCAACTGCTCGTATGAGACTGTAGTCTCTGTCCGGAACCGGTGCGCTTCATCGATAATGACGTTCTTGTACTTCTCCGTACCCCGTTTGACAAGCCTTTCCAACTTGCCCAGAGACTCAAAGTCGGCATGAATACGAAAATCTGAGAAGACATTCTTCCAGGAACCGGGGTTTTCAGGGTCCAAAAGTACGGGGGGAGCAATGACCAGATTTCGTCCTTCAAGCTGGTTTGCCAGCATGGCAGCAACATACGTCTTGCCGAGGCCAACAACATCCGACACAAAGACACCACCATACTCCTGAAGGATTTTCTTGGCATTTAGGACGGCCTGCTCTTGATACTCAAGTCGCTTGAACTCCGATGGCACGTACTTATAAAACACGTCTTCTGTTTGAGTAATTTCGTCCTTGAAGTACTCATAGAGAAACTTGAGGTACAGCTGATAGGGGGTGACGGTGTCATTGAGCCAGGTCCGGTTCTGGATGGTATCGACGTACTTATCCTTCACATCAACCGCATCCTGCCAGAGCCGCTCAAATTCGGCCTTGGCAAACTCGTAATCGGATCGGTTCTTCAGTTCCACATTGAATTCCAGATTCTCGGCCAGGCCAGCTTGCGTGAAGTTGCTCGATCCGGTAATGACCCTGCCGACATCCCGGTCACCTTCGACAAACGACATGATATACAGTTTGGCGTGGATGTTCTCTGTTGGATATGCTCGGATTTCAAGTTTCCCGTTCCGAAGCCACTCAATAAACTTGTGCACGCCTTCCTCGACACGGCGGTTCTCTTCGGAATTGCTCATTTCCTCGGAAACTGCGTCCCCAAACTGGTCCTTTGTCTCCGCGTGAGAGAAGGTCAGCGACTCCTGTTTGGCCTGTTCAATGAGTTCAGCTGTGGATCTGTTGGTACTAATACCGATGAGAATGCGAATTCTCTGGGTGCTTTCGAGCGTCTTGTAGAGGGCGTAAAACCCGCTCGTGTAGAAGTAGCCGACTAGGACATCAAAGAACTGGGTGTCCCTAATCAGGACCTGAAAGCGACTCAGGAGATCGAGACCCTCTTCATTGATAATAAAAGTAAGGTCGGATGATTGAGGCACTTTACCCACTTGAACAATCCTCCACTGTAGTTAGCTTAAGCCGCAGTGATAGTGACAGGCTACCCATAATGCCACTGACCCTATCGCCTTATTATACTGTCACTTAACATGATTCGCAACTGCTTTCTATTGCGGTATATCTGAGAAGTGTTGGAGGCTGATGGCAATTCGTGTGATACCAGAGCGTCATCGCTTCGCGTACAACAGCGCGGCTGGTCTGCATTCCCAAAGGACTCCAACCGGAGAAGGAACCTGATGGACTGCTGGTACAACCCTCTTTGCTATATAGAAGAATACTCTCGGGATTGCCATTGGTTAGTTTTCAGGAATTCGAAGGCTGCCTCGTTGATATGGCTTCGTACTATGAATTCGAAGCCCAAATCTGGAGAGCGCGTATCTCAGTTTCTGAGTGTCCTTGAGCCAGTGGATCTGCCCCGATTCCGGTCCATTTTGTTAAGCTGCTTCCGACAGAAGCTGAGTCTAAGATTTCTGCGTGTCGGACGGTCATTCCCGAATTGGTTAGACTCGAACTCGCCAGTTCTGTCTCAGTTCCCTCGACTCGATACACTTGGGGCTCTGGGTTGAAAGACCAGTGAAATTCTACTGCTGGCAGGATCGTACACGACCGATTTTAAGAGCTGATTAACGAGTCGTGTTTTTTCGTTTTCTGCCAATACCTCCCACAATAATCCAAACCGTTCGAGGACAGCGACCAGGTGCTCCCTGTGTAAAAGACCTGCACTCAGAGTCTCACGCAATTCTAGCTTGTAATAACACCAGCTACTTTGCAGATCAATAAAAAAATCTAACCTCCACGGTGAAATTCACCGTAACTTGTCTAAGAGAGAGCGGGGCAAACTGTTACTGGTGTTATCCCCCCTCCACCAGCTAAACAACCCCGCCCTCTCGACCTAGAACAGCCACGCCCTTCCCCCTAGAGCTATTAGCACCTGTCCTTCTATAGGATAGCCGAGTTCACTGCCAGTTTCTGTCAATACGAGGTGAAAAAAATGCTATGTTAGCTGAGAAATCATTTGACATCATCCATGATGACCGAGAATTGGGAGCCAATTGTAAGGAATAGCCACAGAGTCTAGGCTGTCTGCAGAAAAAGGCACTAGAGAAATGGAATGTCCTTAGACTGAGTGTTGCTGATGTCTGGCGAGTCAGGTGCATCAAGACGGTCAAGACCTGACTCCTGTTGGAACATTTCCTGACAGTTGTTGCTTACAGAGAAGGCTTATGGCGCAGAAGAAGTTGAGTTTACAAGAAATGCCGAAGCCTCTTAGAAACAAATGCGCGATTCTTCTTGTAGCAACTTTAACTCAAGGAATTGTGGCACACTGGAACAAGCCTGTCCGTAAAGAATATCTCCAACTTCTTCACATCAAGGGCTACAGTATCATTGCTTTCCTTATCCTAGAAACCGGGATCACCCCTTGATCAGAGTGTCTTGAGCTCTCAACACACCATTCTCCCTGGAACCGCAGAACAGGATTCTTGACCTCTATCACTCTGCTCTCCGGGTTCTCATCCGAAATCACCAACCTCAATTCCTTATTATTGATTACCGACGTGTGGATAAGGAGAGACGTTACTAGGTCAGATACACTTTCAGACTCAAGACCTTGCTCAATTCTGGCGGCAAAGGAGTCCCACAGTTCCTCGAACGGGAGTGCCAGTCTGGAAAAAAGCCTTCGTCTCAGGTGCTCAATGTTTTCGGTATAAATATCGTCCAGTTTCTGTGACAGCATGTGCAAGGCCACTGACAATAAGACAGCGTCACTCACTCTCAAATCATCAATACTGAAGCTATCTCGGCGGTCTAGGCAGTATCCACCAACAGTTTTGTTGTAATGTACTGGAATATTAGCTTTTGAAATTGAATTGACGTAGCGGTAGACGGATCGTTCAGAGATATCACAGATATTCCGTATTGTCTCAGAAGTGATATACCTCCGATGGTGGAGAAGGTTTATCAGCAGGACTATCTTGTCCAGTTTACTCATATAAATGGTTTAGGGGGGCGTATTGCCCCCCTTGTTACCATAACACCTGGATCAAATCAATGAACAGATCGAGTATTGATGGTTCATCTGGATCTGGCTTGTCGCCACCACCGGGTTGCCCAAAGGTGTCCAATGTATCGTCTTCTGTCGGCAGCGGTTCGCCTCCCGAGCCATCCGCAAGTGCCACCGACGGTACCGTGGTTGACCCAAGCAGCCCCACTAGCAAGAGTGCCACCCAGGAACCCACCAAAAGCAAAAGCGGTGTCCTTCTGACTGTCATGATGCCTCCTTCGCGAGAGTTGATTAGTTCTTGCCTCACGGAGAAAGGCATACAAAACCTCTGCCTGTTCAATCAGCGGGTCTCCAGGAGAACTAACTAGCTACTAGACAATGAATTGGAGAGGTTGAGCAGGGATTAGTAAGGCATTGAGTTTGCCACTCTACTTGCCGTTGTTAACCGCTGTGTCATAAGTTTAAGTGTGACAGCAAGAACAAAAGTAGTCAGAATGGCTACAAGGCGGTAACCTGGCAAACTTAGGGGGTTAAGGTTCCCTTGTGATGTGATATTTTTTGATCTTGCGGCGCAGAGTAGTTAACGGGATATGCATAATCCTTGCTACCATTGATTGATTCCAGTCGTTGGCGGAAAGTAACTCTCTGATAGTGGCTTTTTCGAGGACCTGTGAAGATTGTTTGCGTCGAGTATCGATTCCTTCCTGTATGAGAAACTCCTTGGGAAGGTTAGACACGTCCACTAACCGACCAGGGCTGAGGATACAGAGTTTTTCCACAAAATTCCTCAACTCCCTGACATTTCCCGGCCAGGGGTATGCCAGAAGAGCCTCAATAGCGCTTGCCGAAAAGCGGGGGTACCTCTGCTCGTCGTGAGCGTATAATTTGATAAAATGCTCGACCAGGAGCATTGTATCATCTGGTCGTTCCCTTAGTGGCGGTAATTCAATTGTGATTGTGTTAATCCGATAGTATAGATCGTCTCTGAACTTTCCTTGCCCAATGAGCTTTTTCAAATCTTTGTTGGTAGCGTAGATAAACCTGATGTCTGTAGAGGTAGTTCGGTTGCTTCCTACTCGCTCAAACTGCTGGTACTCCAAAACCCTCAAGACCTTGGCCTGTATTTCAAGTGGAAGATCGCCGATCTCATCAAGGAAGAGCGTACCCCCGTCAGCAGCAGAAAACTTCCCCTTGCGCTCAGTAACACCAGTAGCGACATTTTTGGCTACACCAAACAGCTCACTCTCTATGAGCGTGCTGGCTATCGCAGCACAATTGAGCTTGACCAAGGGTCCATCACAGCGCAGGCTCAAGTCATGTATCATCTCGCACAGTATCTCTTTGCCAGTTCCACTTTCGCCGACAATTAAAACGCTTGCATTTGTACGGGCAATTTCCGGCAACCTGGATTGCAAGTCGAGCATGACCCGGTTCTGTGTGATTAAGGGCTGGTGAAGACCCTTTTGCGAAAGGTCAGTTAGTAATCTTTCTTTGGCCAGACTGACAGTCCTGAATTCCTGAATTTTGGTCAGAATGATTGACACGAAGTTCGCAATTGAGGAAACAAAGGTAATGTCATCTTTTTCAAACAGCGCCGGGATGGTGTGATGGTCAAGATAGAGTACTCCCAGCAACTTGTCTTTGATGGTTATTGGCATGCCGATGACAGACAAAATGTTGTGGACAACGATGCTTTTGTAGCCTTTAGTGCGGTTGTCAGTTAATGCGTTTTCAATAACCAAGGGAATAAGATTCTTCGCGACATCCTGTGGTATTGTTCTGCTGAAAGCCCTTATATCTGCTAGGCTCGATTCGTCACATTCGACAAAGGCCTTTACTTGCAATTCTGATTTGTCGTCAGGTTTGAGAAGTAGAACCCCCCGTTCCGCGCCGGTTTCGTCTACAGCATACTGCACAACCTTTTGCAACGCTCCCTCATAATCAGTGATACTCTTGAGGATTTCCGAGATTCCATGGATTGATTGAACCAACCGTTGCTGATCGAAAGCACTTTGTGAAATGCCTTCAGTTCTATCTGCGAACGATTTGATCAGCTTCTGATTCCGAAGAGCCCGTGATAGTTTGAGTGCCTGGTTGAGAAACTTCTTTGCCAGCTTACTCTTCGACTCGTCTGAGTAACAGGTGGCAATTCGCTCGCAGACAATAAGGGCTAGAAACGTATGTCCGGCTCGTTCCAGAGTCAGGTACACCGCTTTCAGGATCCTCAAACTCCGCTGCCGATCTGTCATCTGGTCGTTGTGCCAAGCCATCAACCCACCTACGGCCCTGTACAGCGGAGCCTCTGACCTCTCTATAAGGGGCTGCAACGGACTTGCGATCCCAACTGCAGCGTGCGCAAGGTCTCGATTAGCATGAATGAGAATGTGGAACAGGCACAGCAAAGCGTTGTAACGAGAATTGTGGGAAACCAACGACTCCAGCTGCGGAATCAAGTCTGAGAGCGTCATCTTATTGTCGTGATAATAGCTATTCAACTTACCAAGAAGCTCGATTTCAGCGCAGGCAGCGTTGTCTCCTAGTTCCTCGAAGATACGTCTTGCCAGACCTACGTTACCAACGCAGGCCTGGTTATCGCCCTCATACATAGCTATTTCTGCGAGGTTGTGGTAAACCTTTCCAGTGGTCTTGTTGAGCTCTGTCGAACCAAGTACTTCCAGAGCCTTATGGAGCGACTCCTTTGCTGCAGGCAACTCGCCGCGGTTCATTTGCAACCAACCGAGAAATTGGTAATATCCTCCGAACAGCACTCTATCTTGAACAACAGATGTTCCTGCAACAGATTTGTGGAGCCAATATTCGGCCTTGTGATACTCCCCCAATCTAATATGAGCCAGCGCAATGGTTGAATAAAGAAATGGCAGCTTGATTCTGTCTAACGGCTTGACCAGTGATCTAATGGCAAGCTTTCCATACTTGACCGCCTGCTTATATTCAGACAATTCATGGCACAACAGCGACAGATTCCTGGTGGGCGTCACAGCCTCTGGTAGCAGATTGTTTTGCTTTGCCAAGTTGACACTTTTTTGGAGATAAGCCTTGGATTTAGAGAATTCCCCTCTTCTCCATGCAAGAGTTCCGAGGTCAGTATACAGGTTTATAAGCACATCCAGAAATCCACATTCAGTCGCACGCGCAATCAGTGTTTCGTAAATCTCCTGGGATTTGGCGAACTCACTGCGACTAGCTAGAACCCACGCCTTTTGTTTCTGAAAGCGCAGTTGCAGCTTGGGGTTGCCGAGGTAACCGGCTTCTTCGAGGCCAAGACTGATCAATCTGTCAGCTTCTTGGAAACTCCTGGTGGAAAGACAGAGAAGGATCAAGTCAAGTAGGATGTTCAGGCGTTCTTCGGATTTCTCCTTGAGCAAGTCCAAAGCCAGATTGAAAAAGTTTATCGCTTCCTTTGACCTATTGAGTATCCTCGCCAAATTTCCAAGTTCAACCAAGATGGTCTTTCGTATGTTTCTGTCCTGGGTCTCAGGTGTTCGATCGATCTGACAGAGTACGTTTTTCAAGCAGAGAAATGATTTGAGGTAGTTTCCGTCTCTTTTGAGTTGCAGCGCCTTATCAGCCAACCGGTCTACGTCACCTGCAGTCCCAGCCCTTTGTGTAAACCATGTCACAGGTTTGCCATGTAGTATTTGCTCAACCCGTGAAAACAGCGTAACAGACAATTCGTCCAAAACAGTCAGCTGCAAGTAATCACCACACATGACCACTTCGGCTTTTTGGATCAGTGATTTGAGGAGTAGTAGGGTAATGGCTCGGTTCTTTCTGAATGCCCGGCCCAAATCAGAAAGTAAATCTTCACTCAGGCCAAAAACCTTGTTATTCCTAGTAAGGAAGTGGCTTAGATTTGTTCTGTCACTTGATCCCTTAGCAAGGTAATTTCGAAAGCTCGTTGATAATTTCATCATCAGGAGTGTCTTCTGTGCTGCCTTGAATGCCTGATGATCAATGATGTTGTGACGGTAAAGAGCGTCAACCAGGATACGTGGTCGGCGTAATCTGTCCAGCTCTGTAAGACTGTCTGCAAGTGTCTCAAGTTTTTCCACGCTGGGTGCCATTCTAGGGCTGGGTAACGACCGCTCTTGCTCCAGGGACCGCAGGAGCACTTTCAGAGAGACACCGAGGGAATAGTTATCCGACTCGGTAGTAATCACATCATTTTCCAGGATTTCTGGAGCCACGTGTTCAGGCGTTCCAAATATTTTGGCCTTCAAAGAAGAATGAGAAGTCGTAAGAAAATCCAAATCAATGAGCTTTACTTGCAGTATCTGGCAATTAGTGTTGACAAGAATATTGCTCAGTTTCAGGTCGCCGTGGACCAACCCCATTAAGTGAAGGTAGTCAATCACTATGCAAGCTTCGAGGAGAACCCGTGGAAAGTGTTCCCAGAAAGATTCTGGAGTGACTGCTCTCCACTTGGACAAGTCAATATATGGGTACTCTATGAACAACTCTCCGTCTTCGGAATACTTACCGGTGGCAGTGAGGATCTTCTTGCTCCGTAACGCCTTTTGACAGTGAAAGGAACGTGCCAAGATGGATTTGACTGAATCTGGATCGATGGCGGGGTTCTGAGCAGGCAACTTAATAAAACATTTGTGGCCAGCTTTGAGATCTGTGGCATACCATGATTGAGCCAAGTTATTCTCCGATATGAGCTTTTCAAGCTTGAAGTGGGTCATCTTGTAACTTAATGACATACTTTGTCAGCCGTGTCAATCCTGTTTTTTTCCAGTAGGCAGCGACCTATACCTAACTTTGCGGGATACCAAAAACCAGTATAAGTCAAAGATGCTTTTTTGGCAACTCCGGTGATCAATTTTTCTCAGGTTGTACTGCCAGAATCTGTCAGTGGCACTGTCTATATTAATCATAAGCACTGCGGACGGCGAGAACTGAAGGAGGGACGGCTTCCGCTAGCAAAGAGAGGGCGGGGCAGTTGCCCGGCAGAGGGGGCTAGGAAACTGCCGAGTAGCCAATCGGCCCCGCCCCTTTCCGCAATGATAGTCGCAATTGGTAGAAAAGTCAAAGCACAAGGCGGTCTTTACCAGAGAATCTCGTGGGGATGCAAGGATTATGGCACACGTCTCTGTTGAGGCCTCGGATGACCTGAAGAATAGCGGCGTTGTAGAAAGCACCTAGCGTGTCGCCCCATTGTCGACAGGCAGCGAGCGGACCCAAAGAAACCTTGGGATGATTATGGCAAACATCGGACGTTGCTGTTACAGCACTGTATGCTCTGAAAGGAGATTATGACCGGTATCTGCTGAAGCTGTTGTATTGAGTTTGCCGGTTTTTCCTAGTTCCACTGCCAGGCCTTGACAGCAGATACATTAACAATTGTCCAATAATACTCAATCACGTCGAAGTTGAGGTAAGGAGAATAAATATTATGGACAACCTAGCAAATGATCACAAGGTAATTACGTTTTTAGTGAAAAATTTGGAGCGTTCCAGCAGATTCTACAATGAGTGCCTCGGGCTTCTACTTGAAGAGGAAGAGCCGGGCCTTTATGTTCAGTTTGATCTGGGCAAAAGGTCACTTCGGTTGATGCGAGGTGGTGAACAAAATGAAACTGTGCCCGGAGGCCAAGTGCTGCGCATTAGTATCAATGACATTGACAAGATGTCAGAGTATTTTAGCCGTAGGTCGATTGCCTTTCTACGATTGAAGGACGCTTTAGGAGCGGGATACCTGCAAGTGCAAGATCCAGATGGCCACAAGATTATACTTAAGCAAAAGTGATAGATTGGGTTAAGCAGGCTATCCGCATATTGTACAACAGAAGATTGCTCAGCTGGTCCGGGCCATCGTCTCTTGAAACGCTCATAAACCGGAGTCCTTATCCCAATCCTACTGATACTCCTCTTCAAATGCTCCTGAGTCTGACCAGAAAAAACAATGTTGCTGGAGCACCTGGCAAAACCTTGACGTAGGTCGGTCAATCAGGCTATTTTCCAAATCGGACAGCTTGGTTGGGATACGGTATTAGGAGTACGTGGTATGGCAGTTCTGAACAAGAGCAATTTCAAAGCCTGGATGCAGTGTCCACTTCGTGCATGGTATCAAGTTCATCGCAAAGATCTGATTCCAGCACCAACTCCAGTTGATGTCTATCGCTGGAATACCGGCCAAGAGGTTGGTAGACTAGCTCGCTTGCTCTTTCCAGAAGGAGAATTCGCTGTTTCTGGCCATTCAGAGTCCTGTCAGGGAGCGGTCAAAACGCGCGAGCTGATGGACGATCAATCAGTCAAGACAATCTTTGAAGCTTCGTTCGAACTAGATCTTTTCAGACTAAGAGCCGACGTTCTGAAGCGCGAACCTGAAGGGGGTTGGCATGTCATAGAGGTCAAGGACAGTACAAGCATCAAAGATGAGCACCTATGGGACGTCTGGTATCAGGTTCACATCCTGCAGAGATTGGGAGTAGATGTTATTGACGCTTCTCTTACCGTCCTCAACAAGGAGTACGCTTACGACGGCGGAAAACTCGACTTAAAGGGGCTTTTTCAGCAAGAGAGAGTTCGTGAGAAACTGGCTGATCTAGACTCCAGTCTATCCCAGAGGATAAAGGAGCTTGAAAGCGCAATAACGAATGATCAGGCACCTATGGTCGCACCATCAAAGCACTGCAAGTTAAAAGGTGCAGACAAAGAATGTGAGTTCTTTGGCCACTGCACTCATGACAAGCAGAGATTCTGGATCTACTATCTTCCTCGGATTTCTGCTAAGAAATGGCAGGAAATCACACAATTGGGGATCGAGGACATATCGGAGATTCCAGATAACTTCAAACTAACTGACAGACAAGAGGTAGTGCGTAGTTCGACAGTGTCTGGTAAACCCTTCGTCTCAACCAAACTCGCGGACGCATTGGGTGGGCTAACCTACCCATACCACTTCCTTGATTTTGAAACTGCAAATCCTGCGATTCCTCGATACCTCAGTACACGACCATATCAACAGATTCCGTTTCAATGGTCATGCCATATCCTGTATGACGACGGCTCCACAGAACACCATGAGTTCCTTCATAACTCCGATACAGATCCACGCCAGAGCTTTGCAGACTCATTGCTCTCGGTGCTGGGGGAGCAAGGATCAATAGTCCATTATCATCATTTCGAAAAACAGATACTGAAAGCCCTCGCAGAAGCGTTGCCGCAATTGGAGCCCAGAATCAATACCATTATAGACCGACTACACGACCTGCGCAAGACTGTTTCCGACTGCTACTATCATCCAGATTTCTGTGGATCATATTCTATCAAGAATGTGCTACCAGTGCTATGCCCGGATCTATCGTACGAGAATCTGAACATCCAAGACGGCAGTATGGCTGCGATTCAATACATGCGCATGATAGATCTGGAAACACCGAGCCAAGAACGCGAGGCAATACGGAAAGCATTGCTGGAATACTGCGGCCAAGATACGCTAGGAATGGTGGAGATATGGAGAAGGCTCCGAGAATTGGCGCTCGAAAATCGTTAATAGCACAGGTGTAAGGATGTAACAATGGTTCCCTTATGGAAGATAAGATCGGGTGAATTCGCAGGGTGGAGGGACAGAGACCTACTCTACGATTCTGACGGGGAGAATGTGGGGTTTTTCGATGGAGAGATAGCGTTCTCTATTCGAGGTGACTACATAGGTGAGTTATATGACGAACAAACAATTGGCAAACGGCGAAGCATCGGTCACGGTAAGCGCAGAGTCAGGGCCCGCCATGCCCGTAGTGCGCTGGCCCTTGACCCGAAAGTCGATATACCAATGTTTTCCACGCTTGTAGATCGATCCTACTACCAAACCTCTTGGCTGTGGCCACTATATGGTCACAGACCACTCGCTACATCAACATAGCACAATCATAACTACTTGTCAAGTAAAATATTATGAGCGCTACGCCGATGTTGGTATGTGAACTATAAATTCGAAGCCCAGATCTGGAGAGCGCGTATCTCAGTTTCTGAGTGTCCTTGAGCCAGTGGATCTGCCCCGATTCCGGTCCATTTTGTTAAGCTGCTCCCGACAGAAGCTGAGTCTAAGATTTCTGCGTGTCGGACGGTCAATCCCGAATTGGTTAGACTCGAACTCGCCAGTTCTGTCTCAGTTCCCTCGACTCGATATGCTTGGCGCTCTGGGTTGAAAGACCAGTGAAATTCTACTGCTGACAGGATCGTACACGACCGATTCTAAGAGCTGATTCACGAGTCGTGTTTTTTCGTTCTCTGTCAATACCTCCCACAATAATCCAAACCGTTCGAGGACAGCGACCAGGTGCTCCCTGTCGACAGCCTCTGATTCGAGCTGATCCAGTCCCTCATCGATCTCGGCGAGCCGTCGCTCAATTTGACTAACTAGTTCCTCTGCCTTTCTCAGCTGCTCTCCGATCGTGGCCAGAGGCGCATTGCAGGAGTCAATCGCAGCCACCAACCGTTCGATCTTATTCTCCAATTGCCGCTGTTCTTCAAGTAGTCCCCGTTGTTCCTGCTCGAGTCTTACCTGCTGTCTCTTTCTTTGCTCCACGGTCTCGGTGAAGGCCTGCTGTACCAACTCTGGATCCTTCCCGATCCGTTTGACCATCTCGACAACGTGATCCTCGATCTCCTGGGCGGGCAGTGGGGGCGTGTTGCAGGTCTCCCTACCCTGCTTCTGCTTTGTTGTACAAAGGTAGTAGCGGTAGAGCTTGTTCTTCTTCTTGGCATAGGTGTGTGCCATGGCGGCGCTACAGTTACCACAGCGCAATAGCTTCTTGAGTAAGGCGTTGTGCTGGTGTCGGTAGGATTTTCCCCCGGCGTGCCGATTGTGCTTGATCAGCTGCTGGACCTTTTGGAATACAGATTTCTTAATGATTGGCGGATGCTCCCCCTGCACGATCTCCCCTTTGTGGTTGATCTGACCGATGTAGGTTACGTTAGTCAATACCCGCTGGACGTCGACCTTGTTGAAACAGTGCCCGGGCCGCTTCTTGCCGCTCTTGCTGGTATGTGATTTGGTCTGCCAGCCATGCCGATTGGCCTCTTTAGCCACCTCCAGCATCGACTCCATCTTGAGGTATAAATCGAACAACCCCTTGACCATTTGCAACTCCACGGGATTCAGCACCAGGCGCTTGCGGTCCCAGTCGATATCGTAGCCCAGGACCGGCGGTCCTCCCAGGAGTTTCCCTTTGCGCCGGGCGGCGCACATCTTATCCGAAGTTCGCTCCGAGATGATCTCCCGCTCGAATTGAGCAAAGGACAAAAGAACATTCAAAACTAGCCGGCCCATGGAGGTGGCGGTGTTAAACTGCTGGGTCACCGAGACAAAGGCGACCTGATGGAGGTCAAAGACCTCCATCAGTTTCGCAAAATCCAACAGCGACCGTGAGAGACGGTCAACCTTGTAAACGACAACACAATCGATCAGGCCGTTTCGGATGCCGGCCATCAGCCGCGAGAGGGCGGGCCGATCGATGTTGCCGCCGGTGAAGCCGCCGTCGTCGTACCGGTCTGGTACTAAAACCCACCCTTCCAGCCGCTGGCTGCTGATGTACGCCTCGCACGCTTCCCGCTGCGCATCCAGGGTATTGAAATCAGAATCAAGTCCTTCCGTGGTTGACTTCCGGGTGTAGACGGCACAGCGGACGACCGGCGTTGAAACGAGCGTCTTGACAGTGACAGACCGGCTGGTACTACGAAAAGCCATCGCTGTTAGCCTTTCTTTTTCGGTCGAGGCGTCAGCCCGAAGAACAGGTAGCCGTTCCAGATCGATCCGGTCACTTCCCGGGCAATAGCCGACAGCGACCGAAACTGTCTGCCAGCATACTCAAAGCCGTTGTCCAAGACCTTGACATTGACCTTCTTGCCCTTGTAGATCTTGGTGATGATCGTTCCGACCTTGGGCAGGCGGGGATCGGTTGTCCCAAGGGGCCGTGACCGCCGTTTCCGCGGTTGCCGCTGTTTGCTCTTGCCCTTCCGGCTGCTCTGCTTCGATCGCTTCCTCTTGGGCTGGAACTTCGAGGTCAGGGCCGATTTCTGCGGTTTGTGGAATTCTGATTGTTCAGCGGTCTCCTGCAGTTTCTTAGCGATGATGGTGTAGAGGTGTTTACGACTGCGGGACTTTGTCGTCTTACCGAAGACCCGTCCGTACTCTGCCCGCAATTCTTCCAGCTCCATCTTCTGCAGCTGCGCAACGCGCTGCCAGCCCGGGCTCTTCTGCTCTTTGCTTGTCATGTCATAACTCCTTGTTAGGGTTAGTGTTACGGCCATACTGCCACCGTACCTGATCGATTTTCTTTCCCAGAAGTCAAGCGAAAGAACTGGTCCACAAAAGAAATCTCGGTACCGAATTGACTAACCTAACCCCATGAAGTACAAACACTTAGGTCGACTGTTTTGGGTCGGGTGGTACACTAGTTGGCGCAGATATGCATATCGTACACGGTCAGACTTGAGGACAGTGGGTTCCGCTGGAATCCTGGCCAGAGCCCAGATGTGTCGGAAGGTAAAGCAGATCTTAATGTTGTTGACAATGGAATCTTTAATGGCCTATATGTAGCGAAGGAGACCTAGTGGTCTCAAGAACTAAATCAATCCCTCTGCGGCTTCAAAAGCCTAACCACACGTCAGCAGGGTAAGACCTAGTTGGGGCTAGCTCAGCGGCTAGGCCTAGAACTGGAGGACTGTCTTATGAGCGCTTACAACTCGGAGCCGCCTAATCGGATAACTCAAAACTCAGATGCGATTCGAGACCTTGTCCCTATTCTCGGCACGAGCGCGGTGCGGGAGTATTTCGAGGTTTCGCGGAAGCAGATTGAGGCATTAGTAGTCTCTCTTTGCACCTTGCCCAAAGCCATCTCAGATATGAGCTGGGTTGAGGTGTTCGGAAGCAACCCGCAGGATTTCTTTTCGGGTGGATCTTTAGACTACATCCGACAAAGCGCATGCAGAATGGAGAGTCTAATGGGATCAATAATACAATGTCAGATTCTCGATCAACGGGTAAAAGTACCGGATTCTTATGTCCGTTTTCCTGATTTCGAAGCCCTCATGGATGAGGTTTTTGAGGACAGCAGTGCAGCCGGTGATGCTGAAGACGAACCAGGCGAAACCCATTTGACTGGCTCTTTTCGGAAGACTGGGAAGCGATGGAAAATCGAGTACTGCAGGAATCCAGTAATCTGCGATCATCGTCAGGGGTTCGCCTATTTAGCCTTACTGATTCAAAATCCAGGACGCGAATTCAGCCCTCTCGAACTTCGCCAATTGGCGTCGGGCACGTCTTCGCCCATCGAGCTTTACAGGCCGCAGGAATTGGCTGATCAAGAGGCTTTGTCAGGCTACAAGTCACATTATCATCATCTGGAGCGGCAGCTGCAAGAGGCTGAAGACAACCAAGACCCGGCGCAGATTGCCCGGCTTCAGGAAGAAAAGAGACAGTTCCTATCATCCATGAATGAGATACTGAGTCTCAGCGACAAGAGTAGGCGCTTCCCCTGCCCCAGGACTATGGCTCGTCAGGCGGTGCTTAAGGCCGTCCAGCGGGCTCTGGATTATCTGGAGGAAGCTCATCCAGCGCTTCATCGGCATTTGAGGAGCTCTTTACATCTGAGGGGGAGCTTCACCTACCTTCCCTCGCATCCTGTAATCTGGGACGCCGCATAAACTCCGAGCTCAAT